>FWPV01000475.1_pt1 | contig 126789 bp, 100 predicted proteins | sample 2228371 | NCBI WGS metagenome assembly FWPV01 (sample SAMEA103939776, study PRJEB20133) | metagenome | reverse complement strand
GCGGTGAGTTGCGAATCGAGAAAGGTTCCATTTTTGGATTTACGATTTACGATTTACGATTTACGTTTGACGTTTGACGTTTGCCGTTTGCCGTTTGACGTTTGACGCTTGACGCTTGACGCTTGCCGCTTGACGTTTGACGTCTTGCGATATGGTAGCGCACGGTGGCCGATTTGTCAAGTTTGTGACGGCGGTCAAAGGCTTGACAGCGGGGAGCACCCCTGGTATAATGTTGGCAAAGGATTTTGTATCGTTTCGCCGTCAGGTAAGGCGCGGGCATCGAACCAAGAGCCGGGCCTTTGGAATGTGGCCAACCCGCCGGCTTCCGATTCTGTTCTCTTATCAGGCCCGACGCCTGATCCCTGGCAAGCCGGAGTAAAGAGAAAGGAAAAAGCCAATGAAAAAGCTCCTGTTTGTTCTTTTCTGCCTGGCTTTAATGGTGATCCTCCAACTATCTGTCACGGCGGCTTTACCGCCCGAGGCAGAAGAGGAAAACAGCGGCATCGAGGCTATTCTGGAACCGCTGTGGACCGTCCCCTATACCGCCACGACGACCAGTATCGCCTGGGGGGATATGGACAACGACGGTGACCTGGACCTGGCCGTGGGCAACAGCGGGCAGAGCAACTGGGTCTTTCGCAACGACGGCGGAGAGTTCACCCGCATCTGGCAATCGTCTGAAGCGGACGATACGCGCAGCGTGGCCTGGGGGGACTGGGATAGCGATGGCTGTCTGGACCTGGCCGTGGGCAACTATGGGCTAAACGGCCAGGCCAATCGCGTCTACCGCAACGTCTCAAGCGGGGGACATTGCCTGGGCCTGCCAACCTCGGCCACCTGGAGCTCCAGCGAGGTGGATCAGACAACCAGCGTCGCCTGGGGCGACTGGAACGGTGACGGTGCCCTGGACCTGGCCGTGGGCAACTTTGGCGATCCCAACCGCGTGTATTGCAACGAGGGGGGCTATTTCGGCGCAGCTTGCTGGTCGGCCCCTACCGGCCAGTCCACCCGCAGCGTGGCCTGGGGCGATTGGGATAACGACGGTGTGCTGGAGCTGGCGGTGGGCAACCTGGGTGAGAACCGGGTGTATGAGAACACCGGCACCGGCAACCTCACTCTGGCCTGGCAATCGGCCGTGAACGATGACACCTGGAGCGTGGCCTGGGGCGACGTGAATGGCGATGGCTATCTGGACCTGGTCGCAGGCAACGCCAATGCCCCGGCCGGCCAGCCGAACTACCTCTATCTCAACAACGGTGCTGCCCCCTACTTGCCCACCAACCCCTCCTGGACCTCGACCGAGAATGATGTGACCTATAGTGTAGCCTGGGGGGACTGGGATGGCGATGGCGACCTGGACTTGGCCGTGGGCAACGGCCCCAGCAGCGGGCCGAACAACGCTGCCAACCGCGCCTATCGCAACGACGGCGGGGCGCTAACCCTGGCCTGGACGGCCAACAATGAGAAGAATGAATCGACGTGGGCCGTCGCCTGGGGCGACGCCGATGGCGATGGCGACCTGGAACTATTTGCCGGCAACGACAGCGGCTATCTCAATCAGCGTTCCCGGCTCTACGGCAACCAGAACGGTGTCTTTGAACGGTCAGACATCGCGTGGGATACCTCGCCCTCTCTGACCAGCTACAACATGGCCTGGGGCGATTGGGATGGCGACGGCGACATGGACCTGGCAATTGGGACTTCAGGCTATAGTTACGTCTATCAGAACGATGGCGGAGTGTTGACGCTGGCCTGGACCTCTCCCTTTCAAGAAGATACCCGCAGCGTGGCCTGGGGCGACTGGGACGGCGATGGCGATCTGGATTTGGCCGTGGGCAACCATGGTTCTGGCTTACCACAAGCGAACCGCGTCTACGAAAACGTCGGTGGCAACCTAGTGCTGGCCTGGGTCTCGGCCGATAGCCGGCGCACCGCTGCCGTGGCCTGGGGCGATTGGGATGGCGACGGCGACCTCGATCTGGTGGCCGCCAACACCGCCAGCACCGGTGCGCCCAACGTCCTCTATGAGAACACGGGAGGAAATCCGCCCCTGAATACGGTTCCCGTCTGGCAGTCCTCCGAGTCCGACGCCTCGCAGGCCATAGCCTGGGGGGACTGGGACAACGACAGTGACCTGGACCTGGCCGTAGCCAACTCTACCGGCCCCAACCGCATCTACGAAAACCAGGATAATGTCCTGATCCCCGTCCTGGACTTTGGCAGCGCCGACGACAGTTGGAGCCTGGCCTGGGGCGACATGGATGGCGATGGCGACCTGGACCTGGCCGTGGGCAACTATAATCAGCCCAATCGGATCTATGAAAACATCAGCAACACCCTGATTTTGACGCTGACCACCACCGAAGCAGACAACACCCGCAGCGTGGCCTGGGGTGACGTGGACGGCGATGGCGATCTGGACCTGGCCGTGGCCAACGCCGGGAATCAGGCCAACCGCATCTATCTGAATGTGGACGGGAGGCTGGGTACCAGCGCCGCCTGGAGTTCTACGGATGTCAGCGATAGCCGCTGCGTGGCCTGGGGCGACGTGGATGGCGACGGGGATCTGGACCTGGTCACTGCTAACTATAACCAATTGAACCGCCTCTACTACAACGCCCGGATCTCTCCGCCCCGCCTGCCCAACGACCCATCCTACGTGTGGATCAACCGGCCTGGCTTCACCGACGACGCAGCCTACTTCTCCGTCCGGGAAATTCATGTCTTTCAAGCCATTCCAATTTCTTACACGCTATTTGACGATGAGTCAGACCCGGTGTTGCGGATCGAGCCCCAGGTTTCGTGGGACGGCGGTGGTCAGTGGTTCCCGGCCACAGCAGCGGGTGGCGACGGAACGACCGACCTGGCCACCAGCCCAAACGGCACACCCCACCTGTTTGTCTGGGACGCCATGCACGATATGATCCGGGATGGCTACCTCAACCCGCTGATCTACAAGGAATCGCGCCAGGACGATGTGGCCTTCCGCATCCTGGTATATCCTCAGATGCTCCACGCCGGCCTGTTCCAGCGCCCGGCTGCGGGCAGCGAGACCTATCTCTTCCGGGTGGACATCCACCCCGATTGGCGGCAATCTTTCAAGGTGATTACCCCCACCCTGGTCATTCCCGGCGAGTGGGTGACCTATACCATCGTCTTTACCAACACCGACCTGGGGCGGCCACCGGGCATGATCACCGACGCCTTACCGGCCGGTCTGGAGCTGGTCGGCACACCGTGGGCCAGCCACCCTCAGCTCGACTACAGCTATGCCTCGAACCGGATCACCTGGACCGAGTCAATCACCTTCAACGTGCCGGTGACCATCGAGTTCAACGCCCAGCTCAACCTGCCGATGACCGACGACCTGGTGATCGAAAACTGTGCCTGGCTGTGGGATGGCCTCCACCCGGCATTTGAGCGGTGCATCACCTTCACCGTCGTCTCCACACCCGATCTGAGTACCTCGTGGAAGCTGGTCAATGGCCTGCCGTTCAACACGGCGCGGCCCGGTGATCCCCTGACCTATACCCTTGTCCTGACCAACGTCGGCACCGACAACGCCCGGGGGGCGATGCTGGCCGACACCCTGCCACCCGATCTGGTGTGGGCCAACCACCTGACGGCGACGACCGGCACGGTAGGTTACGCTGGCGGCATGGTCACCTGGCAAGGCGATGTCAACGCCTTTGAACCGGTAACCATTACCTTCCAGGTGACCGTGGCCAAGCCGCTGCCGGGCGGGACCTTTGTCACCAACACCGCCTGGCTGAATGATGGGGTCAATCCACCCTTTGCCATCTCGCCGCCGGTCACCACCACAATCATTGCCCCCGACCTTCGCCTGTCGTCCAAGACGGCCTTCACCGACCAGGTGGAAATGGGAGATGCGCTGACCTACACCATCGTGCTGACCAACGTCGGCAGCCTGGACGCCAACCTGGTGGCGCTCTTGGACCCGATCCCGCCCAACGCTGCTTATATTCCCGGCAGCTTCTGGAGGTCGTCCGGCGTCGGGGGGTACGACCCAACCAGAGATGCCATCACCTGGACCGGAGCCGTGAGCGTCGGCGTGCCGGTCACGATCGCTTTTGCCGTCACCGTCGGCTGCCCGCCCGATCCACAGCATCCGGTCCTGACCAATACCGCTTACATCGAAGAGGAGATGGGCGGCCTGGTGACCCTGGAGGCAACAACCTCCATCTGGCTGCCGAACCTGGCTTCGTCGGTCAAACAGGTCAGCCCAACGCAAGCAGCGGTAGGCGATCTGCTCACCTACACGGTGATCTTGCGCAACACGGGCGGCTATGCGCCCCGTGCCTGGCTGCACGACGTCCTGCCGATCAAGGTGAACGGCACCGGCTTTTGTACCGCTTCATCGGGGACGGTGAGCTGTAATGCGCGCGAGGTGAGATGGGAGGGTGCGCTGGATACCGGTGATGAGGTCACCGTCACCTACACGGCAGTGGTGAACCACAATCTGCCGGCGCACGAAATCGTCAATACTGTCGAGATCGGAAACGGCTGTACGACCCTGACCCGGTCGGCAATGGTGCAGTTGGCGCCGCTTACCTACTTGCCGCTCATCGTCAAATAAGATTCCTGGTCCGTGCCGCAGGACAGCAAATCCAGGCCCCGGCCGCAGGGCGGTCGGCCTCTGCGGCCGGGGGCAGCGAGCAATAAAGGGGTTTCGCCATACTTGGTGTGGAAATGACCCTGTGGTATAATAAAGCTGTTAAGCGAGTTGACCTGTCATCCCAGACCAAACAAAAAGGAGGGTAAAAGATGGCAAAAATAACTGAAATCGAAGGCATTGGCGAGGTATACGGCCAAAAGCTGGCGGCGGTAGGCGTCACGACGACAGAAGCCCTGTTGGAAAAGGGCGCAACTCCGCAGGGCCGCAAGGCGCTCGAAGAGGAAACGGGCATCAGCCACGACATGCTCCTGAAGTGGATCAACCGCGCCGATCTATTCCGCATCAAGGGCATCGGCGAAGAGTATTCGGACCTGTTGGAGGCCGCCGGCGTGGATACGGTGCCCGAGCTGGCCCAACGCAACCCCGAGAATCTATACGCCGCCTTGCTGGCGGCCAATACCGAAAAGAAGCTGGTCCGTCGGCTGCCGGCCGTGTCCCAGGTGAGAGACTGGATCGATCAGGCCAAGAACCTGCCCCGCCTGATTACCTATTAGCGCCCAGGATCGGCACAGGCTTTTCTGCTGCGGCCGGGGTGATCAGGCCCCAATTTCAAGGAGGAAAGTATGGTCCGCAGATTAGGCGCCGTGCTGTCGTTTGTCGTTGTTGGGCTAGCGTTGACCGGCTTTTCCGGCCTCACCGCCGGCAAGGAAGGGGAGCAGGGCATCCCGTGGTGGGTGTGGCTGCTGATCATCCTTGTATTGCTGGCCTTTGCCGCTTTTGTGTATTGGTGGTGGCGACGCCAACCTGCTGAAGAGGAACCGGCCCGGCCCGCCAGGCATGAGCCGCCGGCTGCCGTCTATGCATCAAGAGGAGAGCCGTCTCAGCCTGACGATCTACAGATCATCGAGGGGATCGGCCCCAAGATCGCCGGGGTGCTCCAGGCAGCGGGCATCAGCACCTTTGCTCAACTGGCGGCCACCGATGTGGACCGGATCAAACAGATTCTGGAGCAAGCAAACCCCAACCTGCTGCGGCTGGCCGATCCTACCACCTGGCCTGAACAGGCCCGGCTGGCAGCCGAGGGAGCATGGCAGGCGCTCGAGAAACTGCAAGGCGAGCTCAAAGGGGGTCGGCGGGTCTGAAAGCCTGTCTGAGAAATAACAGCTTCTTGTTGTCGTTTGTTATGGTGGTGCTGGTTGCGTGCTCTGCGCCGCAGCCAGCACCTGCCCAGGTATCCCCTCTATCTGCGGCAACCGGTAGCGGCTCCCTGCCTTCCTTGCCTCCCCCCAGGACCGCTGCGGTTTATGGCTACAAAATCGTGAACACCTACCCCCATGACCCCACCGCCTTTACCCAAGGGCTGGTGTTCCACGACGGCTTGCTGTATGAAAGCACCGGGCTCGAAGGGAGGTCCACCCTGCGCCAGGTGGAGCTGGAGACCGGCCGTATTCGGCGGCGCTACGACTTGCCGCCTCAACTGTTCGGCGAAGGGCTGGCGCTCTATGGCGACCGGCTTGTCCAGTTGACCTGGAAATCGGGTGTAGGGTTTGTATACGACCTGAACAGCTTTGAATTGCAGCGCACCTTCCGCTACTCCACCGAAGGCTGGGGCTTGACCCATGATAACCGGCGGCTTATTATGAGTGACGGCACGTCCACCCTCTACTTCCTGAACCCTGAGACTTTTGAGGTGATAGGGCACATAGCGGTGCGCGGCGAGCAGGGCCCCGTTGCCCGGCTCAACGAGCTGGAATATGTCGAGGGGCAGGTCTATGCCAACGTGTGGCAAACCGACCTGATCGCTCGCATTGACCCTCAGACCGGCTGGGTGACCGCCTGGATTGACCTGACGGGGTTGCTGTGGCCGGAGGACTATGGCCGGCCGGTGGACGTGCTCAACGGCATTGCCTACGACGCCGACCAAGGCCGGCTGTTTGTTACCGGCAAATGGTGGCCCCAACTCTTTGAGATCGAGCTAGTGCTGCGAAAGGGATAAGCGCGATGACGGCTGAAGATGGCTGGCTGTGGGATGCGCAGGCCATCTCCGACGGCGGTGAGCGCGCCACCCACTTGCACAAGAACCACTTTTTCTACGCCCACCTGTCGCTCTATGACTTTGCGACCCGGTTCTGCCGGGACGCTGTGGTGCTGGACGCCGGCTCGGGAGCCGGGTACGGGACGGCTCACCTGGCCGCTGCCGGGGCGCGCCACGTGGTCGGCATTGACCTTAGCCCCAAGGCGATCGCCTTCAGCCGGCACCACTTTCCACGACCCAATCTGGAGTTCCGCGAGATGAACCTGGAGCAGATCTCTGGTTTTGCACCGGGTTCTTTTGACTTTATCTTCACCTCCAATACCCTGGAACACGTGCCCAACGTGAGCGGATTCCTGCGGGCTGCATGGAGCCTGCTCAAGCCGGCAGGCATTCTGTTGGTCGCCGTCCCGCCGATCACCGACGACCGGCTGTGCTACCTCAACCTCATCAACCGCTACCACGTTAACATCTGGTCGCCCCGGCAGTGGCAGTTTGCCCTGGGCCAGTTCTTCGGCGAGATCACCCCCTACCTGCATGGCGTGGAGCGGCTGGGGGAGGATTTCAAGCCAGAGCACACCATGCCCAACTCGCTCCTGACCGAGAAGAGCTTTGTCATCGAGCCGGGCACGGTGGACGACATGTACCGCATCTTTACCCTGACGGCCATCTTCCTTGCCAGGAAACCACGCCCAGAGGCCGAGTTGCCGCCGGCCGATGCACCGCTGGCGTTCGTGGACGGATCCTTTACCCGTCCGCCGGGGGTCATCCCGCCCCAGGTTCGCAAGAAGCTGCGGGGCTACTTTGAGCCGGAACCGCCGCCGCTCAGCCGCGCTGCTGGGGTGGCGCGCCGGCAGGGGGTCTGGGCCCTGATACGGCAGGCCGTCGCCTTTGTCAGGAGCAAGAGGGGGGATAGGTAAGGGCCTATCCCTGCTCAAAGGCCGTCAGATCTGCCCGCTCGGCGGCCCACATCTCCTCGAACATGGCCTTGATCTCTTCCGGCGAGCAGACCGCTGCCGTCAGCGGGTCGAGCAGCAGGGCATGGAGCGCCGCGTCCCGGTCCCGCTCCAGCACTGCCTGGACCAGCAGCTCGTGGACGTACATGTGCGCCGCATCCAGCGCCGCCAGTTGGGGCGGCAGCGGCCCAAAGTGGGTGGGGTGCAGGCCGCTGCCATCTACCAGCACCGGCACCTCCACACAGCCGCCGGCCGGCAAGTTGTCAATCAACCCTGTGTTGCACACATTGCCATGAATGACCGCCGGGCAGCCGGTTTCTATCGCCTCCACGATGGTGGAGGCATATTCGCTGCTGCGTTTGAGCACGATTTCGCTCTTGCCTGCCAATTGCGCCCGGACCGTCTCGTCGGCCTCGGCACGCCAGCGAGGCCAGTTGCGGGCGTAAAAGCCGCTTTCGCCCCGGTAACCAGAGCGGGTGTAGCGGGCCAACAGCTCAGGCCGCTTGCGAAAGTAGGGCACATACTCGGAAAAGTGGCCGCTCGACTCGGTGACGAACGCGCCCAAGTGGAGCATCACCTCAAAACGGACCGGGTCACACTCGTAAATCTGGGGGTTGCGGGCCGCTTCACGCAGCCGGGGGTAGAGGTCCTGGCCGTGGTGGGTCAACTCGGTAAACCAGGCCAGGTGGTTGATCCCCCCGCAGCGGAAACGCAACTCCTCGTAGGGCAGGTCAAGATAGGTGGCTAGTTGCCGAGAGGTGCCCTGCACCGAATGGCATAACCCCACCACCTGGAGCTTTGTGGCCCGCAGCGCCAGCAGTGTCAGCGCCGACATCGGGTTGGTATAGTTCATCACCACTGCGTCGGGGCACAACCGTTCCACGTCGCGCAGAATGTCGAGCCAGGTCGGCCCAGTGCGCAGCATCTTGAAAATGCCGCCGGGGCCGATGGTATCGCCAATGCACTGATCCACGCCATATTTGAGCGGGATCTCATAGTCGGGTTGCACGTTGCGCAGACCGGCCACCTCGATGGTGTTAATGACATAATCGCAGCCGGGCAGAGCCTCCACGCGGTCGGTCGTCGCCTCCACTGCCCACTCCCGGCCGGAGCGCTCCACCAGCTTTTCTCCAATGCGCCGGGCCAGGTCCAGCCGCTCCCTATCTATGTCCACCAGGGCAAAGGTCCCCTGGGCCAACCCCGGCGTGCATAACAGGTCGGTCATCAACTGCCGGGAAAAGACGGTGCTGCCCGCGCCGAGGATCGCCACCCTGAGGCTTTTGGCTTTCGATTTTGGATGTTCGGTCGGCCCAGGCGCGCCTGGGCTCAAATCGGCGGTGACCTTGAAATCCAGATCGCCCAGTTCGGCCGTTTGAAAATGCAGCCGGATCTCGTGCTTGCCCGGCTGGAGGGTTACGCCCGGCAGGTGGATCGTCACAGACACACCGGCCGGGAGGGAGATCGGCGCTGCGGCGATCTCATCGCCGCGCAAGGACCGACCCCCCGGCAGCCACACCCGCAGGCGATCGGGCGGGTAGGCCATCCCGTCTATCTCTAGCGTGTGGAAGCGGATCACCGTGCCGCTATCCACGACATTCTTTAAGCAGAACTCGCAACCTTCAGGCGTGTTACGCAGGCTGCCTTTGACATACAGCTTTTTGAGCAAAAAGGCTGGAATGGCTGTCACACTGTACCTCCTTACCCTGGGCCGGAATGGTTTATCTCCTGTACTCGCTCAGGTGCCAGGCGCGTCAAAGGATCAGGCCAAACAGCTACCAATTCCTTGGGTTCCAGCCCGATCAGATTGCACCTGGTCATTTCCTCCATTTGTCATGGTGGATCATACAGCAAATTGCTCTCTGCGACAAACTGTAGAGACCCAGAAACCTGTTGAATCTGACATTAAAACTTGCTCACCAGGCCGGCCTGCCCTTCACAGCGGCGACAGATTGTGGTATAATCAATAGGGAGCTTCAGGATAGACGACGATGGCTGATTTCGTTCACCTGCACGTCCACAGCGACTATTCGTTGCTTGATGGGCTGAGCAAAGTCGAAGACCTGGCCCGCACCGCTGCTGAGCTAGGCATGCCTGCCCTGGCCCTGACCGACCATGGCGCGATGTTTGGTACCCTGCACTTTTATCACGCCGCCAAAAGTGCCGGCATCAGGCCGATCATCGGCTGCGAGATCTATCTCGCCCCCCGGCGCATGACCCAAAAGGACGCGCAGCGCGATGCCAAGCCATACCACCTCGTCCTGCTGGCCGAGGATCAAACCGGCTACCACAACCTGATCCAGATCGCCACGGCTGCCCAGCTCGAGGGCTTTTACTACAAGCCCCGCGTGGACCGGGAGTATCTGGCGGAACACGCCCAAGGCCTCATTGCCCTTTCCTCGTGTGGCCACGGCGAGGTGCCGCGTTTGTTGCTCGAAAGTCAGCCGCAACGCGCCCGCAAGGCCGCCGAGTGGTACCGCGACATCTTTGGCCGGGAGGGCTTTTTCCTGGAGCTGCAAGAGCACGACATCCCCGAAATGGGGCCGGTCAACCGCGCCTTGATAGAAATGAGCCGCGAGCTGGACATCGGCCTGGTGGCCACGAATGATGTCCACTACATCCGGCGCGATCAGGCCCACGCCCACGAAGTGCTGCTCTGCATCCAGACCGGCAAGACGATGAACGACCCGACGCGGATGCGGATGAACAACGACAGCTATTATCTGCGCAGCCCGGCGGAGATGGCTGCCCTCTTTGCGGAAACACCCCAGGCGCTGCACAACACGGTGGCCATCGCCGAACGGTGCCACGTACCCCTCGACCCCACCGGCTTTCACCTGCCCGAGCTGGAGGTGCCACCCGGCTATACGCACGAAAGCTACCTGCGCCACCTGACCGAGACCGGCCTGCGCCGCTTGTACGGCGATGCGTTCTACTCTGAAAAAATCCAGAACCGGATGAACTACGAGCTAGAGATCATCCACCGCATGGGCTTTGACGTCTACTTTCTCATCGTTTGGGACCTGTGCCAGTTCGCCCGGCAGCAGGACATCTGGTGGAACGTGCGTGGCTCGGCAGCAGGCAGCATTGTCGCTTACGGGCTGGGCATCACCAACCTCGACCCCCTGGCCCACGGCCTGCTTTTCGAGCGTTTCCTGAACCCTGGCCGCGTCACCATGCCCGACATTGACCTGGACTATCCCGACGACCGCCGTGAGGAGATGATCCAATATGCCGTGCGCAAGTATGGCGCCGACAAGGTGGCCCAGATCATCACCTTTGGCACCCTGGGGGCCAAAGCGGCCATCCGCGACGTGGGCCGGGCGCTGGACATCCCGCTGGGTGAGGTGGACAGGGTGGCGCGCCTGGTGCCCGGTGGCCCTGGCGTCCGGCTGGATGAGGCGCTGGCCCAGGTGCCCGAGCTGCGCCAGATGTACGAAGGGATAGATTATGTCCGCACCCTGATTGATACTGCCCGTGAGGTGGAGGGGGTTTCCCGCCATGCCAGCACCCACGCCGCCGGCATTGTGGTGGCCGACAAGCCGCTGGTCTTTTACACCCCCCTGCACCGGCCCACTCGGGGTGCCGACGAAGGGCTGCCGGTAATCCAGTACACGATGGATGTGTTGGAAGACACCGGCCTGCTCAAAATGGACTTTCTGGGGCTGAGCACGCTGACCATCCTGCGCAAAGCGGTAGACCTGGTGCGTGAGCGCCACGGCATCACCTACACCCAGGAAAATATCCCCCTGGACGATCCGGCTATCTACAAACTGCTGTCCAGCGGCGAGGTGGTGGGGATCTTTCAGGTGGAAAGTTCGGGTATGCGCCGGGTGCTCACCTCGCTGAAACCGACCAAGTTTGAACATGTCGTCGCTGTGCTGGCCCTTTACCGCCCTGGCCCGATGGAGTTCATTGACGACTATATCGCCGGGCTGCATGGGACCAAACAACCAACCTATGTCCATCCGGCTCTGGAGCCGATCTTGGGTGAGACGTTCGGCATCTGTGTGTTCCAGGAGCAGATCATCCGCATTCTTACGGATATTGCTGGCTATACCCCTGGTGACGCCGACCTGGTGCGCAAAGCCGTCGGCAAAAAGATCCGCGAACAACTGGTCCGCCACCGGGAACGCTTTGTCCGGGGTGCCAAGGAGCACAGCGGCCTGGATGAAGAAGCTGCCCACAAGATCTTTGATGCCTTTGAATATTTCGCCCGCTATGGCTTTAACAAAGCCCATTCAGCCGATTACGCGGTCATCACCTGCCAGACTGCGTTTTTGAAGGCCCATTACCCCGTCGAATACATGACCGCCCTGCTGACGGTGGAGCAAGGCAACACCGAAAAGGTAGGGCTGTTTATCGCCGAGGCCCGACGGCTGGGCATCGAAGTGTTGCCGCCGGATGTGAACCGCAGCGGGATAGACTTTACGATTGAGGATACAGCCGAGGGGCCGGCCATCCGCTACGGGCTGGGCGCGATCAAAAATGTGGGCGAAGGGCCGGTAACCGCTATCCTTGACGCCCGGGCCAGGGGCGGTCCCTTTTGCGACCTGGATGATTTCTGCCGTCGGGTGGACCTGCGCCAGGTGAACCGCCGGGCCTTGGAATGCCTGATCAAGGCCGGGGCGCTGAGTTCTTTGGGCACGCGGGCGCAACTGCTGGCCGTCATAGACCGTATGGTAAGCATCAGCCAGCAGGCTCACGGCGCAGCCCAGCAGTTGACCATGTTCGACCTGCCGGCCTTTGCCGCAACCGCCCGGCTGGCGAGCGATCTGCCGGAGGTCAGCGATGTGTCGCGCCGGGAGATCCTGGGCTGGGAAAAGGAGCTGATCGGCGCCTATATCTCGGATCATCCCCTGTCGCGGGTGTGGATCAACCTGGAACGGACCATTACTGCCCTCACCGGCCAGATAGACGAGACGATGGCCGGGCAGACTGTCACGATGGCCGGCATGGTCACCTCGGTGCGGCAGATCCTGACCAAAAAAGGGGACCCGATGGCCTTTGCTCAGCTCGAGGACCTGCAAGGCACCATCGAGGCGGTGATCTTTCCCCGGGTGTGGGAGCAGACCAAACACCTGTGGGAGCCGGATCGCGTTCTGGTGGTGCGTGGCCAGGTCAGTTTTCGCGGGCGAGACCCCAGCATCCTGGTCGAATCGGCCAGCAATGAGATCACCACCGCCCGCCCTGTGGACGAGTCGCCTGCCCAGCCGACGGCCCGGGAACCGGTGCACCTCCACATCTCTATTCCCCGCAATGCCGACCTGGAGCAGGTGATCAGGCGGTTGGGACAGATCTACGACCTGCTGCGGCGTTATCCCGGTCAGGATCGGTTTAGCCTGTATGTGGAAAACGGCAGTCGAGGCCGGATCCAGATCGAGTTTCCGAACGATACGACCGGCCACTGCATCGAGCTGGAGCAGGAGGTGCGGGCAATGTTGGGGGCCGGGACGATTCGCGTGGAGAAAATGGGGAAATGAGGAAATGGGCAAATGGAGAAATGGGCAAATGGGGAAATGAGGAAATGGGCAAATGGGGAAATGAGCAAATGGGGAAATGGGGAAATGGGCAAATGGGGAAATGGGGAGGTGGGGGAATGGTGGATTTCAGATGAGACAGGTTGAAAGGGTTAGGGGGGCGCTTGCTGCTGCCGGGCTGGACCCCGATCTGGTCCGCGAGCTGCCGGCTGATACCAGCACTGCCGAGGCTGCGGCCCGGGCGGTGGATGCCCCCCTGGGCAGTATTGTCAAATCGCTCATTTTTCTGGCCGACGATACGCCGTTGCTGGTGCTGGTCGCCGGCGACCGGCGAGCCGATGTGAAGCGGCTGCGGGCGGCGTTGGGCCTCAGCAAGCGGCGGCTGCGCATCGCCCAACCCGATGAGGTGCTGGCCCACACCGGCTTTGAGGTGGGGGGCGTGCCACCGGTGGGCCACCGAGAGCCGTTGCGCACATTGGTTGACCGCACCCTGAGCCGTTTTGAGATGGTGTGGGCCGCTGCCGGCAGCCCTCATGCCGTCTTTCCCATCGCCTACGACCACCTGCTGGCCATCACTGGCGGTCAGGTCATGGACCTTACTTTGGAGGAAGAGGAATGAAACGAATCGGAGTGCTGAGCAGTGGTGGTGACGGGCCGGGGTTCAATCCCTGCATCCGCGCTGTAGTGCGCACTGCCATCTCCCGCGGCCTGCGCGTCATGGGCATCAAATATGGCTACGCCGGCATGATTCGCGGCGAGATTGACGAGATGGATGTCCGCTCAGTGGGCGGCATCCTGGGCAGGGGAGGAACCATCCTGGGCACAGCCCGCTCGGAAGAGTTCAAAACGGAGCGGGGTCGGCTTATGGCCATGCGTAAGCTGAACGAGTATGGCATTGAGGGGCTGGTGGTTATTGGCGGCGATGGTTCGTTCCGTGGAGCTTTGAAGCTTCATGAGGAGTTCAACTTTCCGGTGGTCGGGGTGCCAGGCACGATTGACAACGACATCCCCGGCACCGATATGTGCATCGGCGTGGACACGGCTCTTAACACCGTGTTGGGCGCCATTGACAAGATCCGCGACACCGCCTCGTCGCACCAGCGGGCTTTTCTCATCGAGGTGATGGGCCGCGAATGCGGCTACCTGGCGCTGATGAGCGGCATCGCCGGCGGGGCCGAGATGATCCTGCTGCCCGAAGTCGAGACATCACCGCAGGAGGTGGCCGATGCTCTGAAAGACGCCTACCTGCGGGGCAAGGCACACTGCATCATCGTCGTCGCCGAAGGCTACAGGCCAGGCATTGAAGCGGTGGCGGCTTACCTCAAAGAACGGCAGGAGGATCTGGGCTTTGAGGTGCGGACCACGGTGCTGGGCCACGTCCAACGCGGCGGTTCGCCGACGGCTTTTGAGCGGCTGCTGGCCACCCGCCTGGGCGCGGCGGCGGTCGAAGCCCTGCTTGACGGCCAAAGCGGTGTGATGGTCGGCCTGGTCGGCAACCAGATCCTCCTCACCCCGTTGGAGCAGGTCGTCAGCCAGCCCAAGTGCCTTGATCTGAGGCTGTACCAGATGGCCAAGGCGCTGGAAAAGTGAAATGTAAAGAATCATGATTCAACCACCAGGTATAAGCAAACCGACGCTCTATGAACGCCTCAGCCGTTGGGCGATCGCCCTGTTGCTGGCCGGCACGGTTGTTGTAGAGTTGGCGGTGCCGGTCCTTGCCTGGCGCTGGCAGCGGCAGCCGTTTGTCGGCTTTTTTGTCGAACATACATTGATCGTCAGCGGCATCCGCAACCCGGCCTGGGGGGTCGAAGCACCGCCCAATCCGGTTGCCCGCCTGGCGGCCGTTAACGGCCAGCAGCTTGAGAGCAGCCAGACCTGGAACCATTTTTTGCAAAGCCGGTCGGTGGGCGACCAGGTTCTGGTCACATTTGAATATCAGGACGGCTCGGCGCCCAGCCAATTGTTGGTCACCCTGCGGCGGTTTCCCCTCGGCGATTGGCTGACCATGTTCTGGCTGCCCTATGCGGTGGGTATGGTCTACCTGGCCATAGGCATATGGGTCTTTTTCCACCGGGGATGGGAGCGGCCTGGGCAGAGCTTTGCCCTCTTTTGCGCCTTTGTGGCCCTGAGCACCGGCACCCTCTTTGACCTGAATACGACCCACTTGTTCATCCGCATCTGGACGGCATCGCTACCTTTAGCCGGCGCAGCCCTCATCCATCTGGCTATGGTCTTTCCCGAAGAGGGGGCGCTCACCCGCCGTTGGCCCGTCATACGCTTCTTTCCCTATCCGATCGCCATTGCCTTGGCCCTCATCGCCGAGTGGCGGTTGTACACTCCTGGCGATGCCTGGGCCTACATCTTCCCCTGGCGGTGGTGTTACAGCTTCCTGGCGCTGGCCCTTCTGATCTTCCTGGGGTTGATGTTCTACACCCGCTCGCGCACCCTGTCGGGGATCGTGCGCCAACAGGTGCGCCTTATCCTGGTCGGCAGCTTGCTGGCCTTTTTGCCCATCGCCGTCTACATGGTCCTGGCCGGGTTAGCGGTCAGAACCGGGTTCGAAACGGTCCTCTATCTGCCCCCTTTGGTCGTCTTTCCGGCTTTTATCGCCTACGCCATCCTGCGCTACCGGCTGTTGCGCATAGACCTGGTCGTCAGCCGGGGGTTGGCTTACACCCTCCTGGTGGCCATTATAGCCGGCGCCTATTTCCTGGTCCTGGCCGTGGTAGGCCGGTCCCTGGGCCTGGATGTCGCCGGCGGGCATCCTCTGCTCCTCGCCCTGTTTATTGTCCTTCTGATCCTGGTCTTTAACCCGCTGCGCGCCGGTTCCGAGCGCCTAGCCGATCGGCTGCTGGGGCGGACGCGGGTGAATTACCGCCAGGCCCTTCAGGAGTTCAGCCGGGAGCTGGTGACCACGCCACTCGAAATGTCGGCCATCGTGCAACGGCTTCTTGCCCAGGTGGAGCCGGTCGCCCACTCTGCGCCGATAGTCGTCTACTTGTATGATCCCCTCCAGAACCGATATACCTTACAGGAGGTGATCCGCTTTGTGGCCCCCGAAGGCATGGATGTCAGCTTTGGCCGGGATGATGATCTGGTCCGATGGCTGACAGAGGAGGGGCGCCCCCTCTACCTGGAGGATCAGGGTAGCTCTTTTTCCAGACTCTCCGACCAGGAGCGGAAGCGGCTACAAGCTCTGGAGTTGGTGCTGTTTTTGCCGCTGCGGGGCAAGGGCAAGCAGGGCAGTTCTGGGGAATGGCTGGCAGGCTGGGTGGCCCTGGGGCAGAGGCTCTCTGGGGAACCTTACAGCCCCAACGACCTGGCCTTCCTGTTGGCGCTGGTGGATCAGACGGCCATTGCTATGGACAACGCCAGGCTGCTGGCCGAGGCACGCCAGCGGGCCGACGAGCTGGTCGCCCTGCAGCAAACCTCTCTCGATATCTCCTCCCGCAGGGAAATCCCGCTCCTGCTCCAATCCGTTGTCGAACGAGCATCGCGGCTGCTGAACGCGGCGGGCGGCAGCATCTATCTGGTGGAGGGTGATCCGCCCCAGGAACGGTTGCGGATGGTGGTCAGTTACAACCTGGGCCAGGACTATGCCGGCACCGTGCTGCAAAAAGGGGAAGGGGTGGCCGGCCGGGTGCTTTCGACGGGCCAACCGATGCGCGTTGATAACTATCAGCAGTTCGAGGGACAGGCTGCCCCCTTCGCCGCTGCCCTGTTCCACTCGGTGATGGGCGTCCCCTTGAAATGGGAAGATCAGGTGATCGGCGTGCTGGATGTAATAGATACCAACCCGGCACGGACATTCAGCCAGGAGGATGAATGGCTGCTCTCCCTGTTCGCCAATCAGGCCGCCATCGCGTTGCACAACGCCCGGCTGTTCGCCGACCTGGAACAGCGGGTGATCCAGTTGGACGCCCTGCGACGGATCGGCCAGGCGGTGGACCTCCGTCAGAACCTGGATGACCTGTTGGCCTTGATTTACGAGCAGACCAGGCGGGTGATGGAGGCCGATAACTTTTACGTAGCCCTCTATAACCCGGAGCGCCAGGAATTCCGCTTTGCCTACTATGTCCAGGAAGGGCAACGCCGTCAACCCGATCCATCCACCTGGCCGCTGGGCACCGGATTGACCACCCAGGTCCTCTTGGAGCGCCAACCCCTCGTCACCGACGATTATCTGGCCGAATGCCAGCGCCGGGGCATTTCCTACATCGGCACGCCGGGCCAGGCGTGGTTAGGTGTGCCACTCTTGAGCGGTGGGCAGGTGTTGGGCGTGCTCAACGTCTCCAGTTTCAAGCCGGACTACCACTATACGCCGGAACATGTCCAGCTCCTGTCGGCCATTGCCGACCAGGCGGCCGTGGCCATAGATCGGATGCGGCTCTATCAGGAGATGGAGATGCGGGCGGCACAACTCCTCACCCTGAACGAAGTGAGCCGCACCATCAACTCCACCCTTGACCTGCCGGTCGTCCTGGACCTGATCGTGAAGAAGGTGATCGAGCTCCTCAACGTAGAAGCCGGGTCCCTGTTGCTTGTAGATGAGGATACGGGAGACCTGGTGTTCCAGGTGGCGCTGGGCACGCCGGTCAGCCAGAACCTGGCCGGCCGCCGCCATCCCCGTGGCAGGGGGATCGCCGGGCACGTGGCCCAGACCGGGCGGGCAGAGATCGTCAACGATGTGCAATCCGACCCCCGCTGGAACTACCAGGTGGACCAGGATATCGGCTTTGTCACCCGCAGCATCCTGTGCGTGCCGATGATCGGCCGCGACCGGGTGATGGGCGTCCTTGAAGTGATCAACCATCGGGATGGTTCTCCCTTCCGGGAAGAGGAGGCCAACCTGTTGACCGGCTTTGCCGCCCAGGCGGCGGTGGCCATCGAAAACGCCCGGCTCTATACCCAAACTGACCAGGCCCTGGCCCGTCGGGTGGATGAGCTTTCGACCCTACAGCGCATTGACCGGGAGCTCAACGCCACCCTCGATTTCGACCGGGTCATGGACATGACGCTGGACTGGGCACTGCGCGGCACAGGAGCGCCCGTCGGGGTTATCGCCCTGTACGACAAGGCGCGCCAGGGACTGTTGTTGCTGGCCAGCCGGGGCTACCTGCCCGAATTTGAGCGGTATCGTACCGAACCGTGGCCCCTAAGCATGGGGATCGCCGGCCGGGTAATTCGGACCGGCCAGCCGGCTCTGGTGGCCGATGTGTCGCAAGACCCCGACTATCACACCGCCCAACCGGCCACCCGTTCGCAGCTTACTGTACCCATCCACCGTGAGGATCAGGTCATCGGTGTGGTCAATGTCGAAAGCCCGGAGCCAGGGGCTTTTGACGAAGAGGACCTGGCTTTTGTACAGCGCCTGGCCGATCACGCCGCCATTGCCATAGAAAACGCCCGCTTTTATCGCGAAAGCCAGCGGCGGGCCGAGGAAATGGCGTTGCTATACGACATCAGCCTGACCATCAGCTCGCACCTGACTTTGAAAGAGGTGTTGGAAGCGGTCTATCAGCGCCTGCGCGATGTGTGGGCCCCGCCCGTCTTTTTCATCGCCCTGTACGACGAGGTAGAGGATGCGCTGGAATTTCCCCTCTACGTGGACCTTGGTCAGCGGATAGAACCTTTCCGCCAGCAGTTGGCCGAACAGCAGGGCTTTTCGGCCTGGATTGTGCGTCACCGCCAGCCGCTCCTGATCCGCGACTGGCAGAAGGAGGCCGAGTCCAGCCCGGTGCAGGGCATTCTCATCGGCGAACCGATCCGCTCCTGGCTTGGGGTGCCGCTGCTGGCCGGTGACCGGATGGTGGGGGTGATGGCCATGCAGGATTACGCCCCCAACGCCTACGACGAAGAGCACAAACGCCTCCTGTCTACCATCGCCAACGAAGTAGCCATCGCCCTGGAGAACGCCCGCCTGTACGAAGGGGTGAAACAGGCCAACGAGGCCAAGTCGGAGTTTATTGATTTCGTCGCCCACGAGCTCAAGCAGCCGATGACGGCCATGCAAGGGTACGCCAAGCTGTTGACAATGGGCATCGGCGGAGAGCTAAGCCCGACCCAGAAAGAGTTTGTCCAGGTCATCAACAGCAACGTGGACCGCATGGGCAAGCTGGTCAACGACCTGCTAGAGATCTCGCGCCTGGAGGCGGGCCGCATCAAGTTGAAGCTGGCCCAGGTCCGGTTGCAGGAGGTGGTGGAAGAAACGGTGACCAACACCCGAACCGAGATCGAAGCGCGACACCATCGGCTGGAGCTGGAGGTGCCCGCCGACCTGCCCCCTGTGCTGGGCGACCGGGAGCGGTTGGTGCAGATCCTCACCAATCTGGTGAGCAACGCCTACAAATATACCCCCGATGGGGGCACCATCCGCATCACGGTGGACGGCCGCGAACGGGGCGACATCCCACCGAACCACCTGTTGGTCAGCGTCAGCGATACCGGCATCGGCATGTCGCCCCAGGACCTGGTCCGGCTGGAGGAAAAGTTCTTCCGGGCCGACCACGACCTGGTCCGCAGCCAACCGGGCACCGGATTGGGGGTATCTATTACCCGCAACCTGGTGATGCTCCACGGCGGCGAATTTATGGTGGAAAGCAAGCCTGGGGTGGGCAGCACCTTCCGCTTTACCATCCCCATCGCGGCTACGGATCAGGCTCCCAACGACAAGGCTTGAGGCGCGGGCAAACACAAAGCATGGGCCATCTCGGCCCATGCCCGTCGCCGTCCTATCTTTCTGGCGATTTAATCCACTGTCAGCGTCTTGCTAAGATTCCGTGGAAAGTCGGGATCGATGCCCCGGGCTACGCTCAGATGGTAGCTGATGAGTTGGGCCGGCAGGGTGAGCAGGATAGGGGCCAGAAAGCGGTCGCAATGGGGCACGACCAGATAGTCGTGAACATTCTTCCGCAGCGCCGGGTGCTCGGCGGCCAGGGCGATGGCTCGCCCCCCACGGGTGGTGACCTCGTTGACGTGGTTGATCATCATCATCTCGTCGGCGGGGGCGGTGATAAAGACCACCGGGTAGCCGTCGTGGACGGCTGAAAGCGGACCGTGCTTGAACTCGCTGGAAAAGATGCCCTCGCAATGGGCGTAGGTGATCTCTTTTAACTTGAGGGCACCTTCGAGGGCGATGGGGTGGGTAAGGCCGTATCCCAGGTAGTAGATGTCATTCCAGTCGTGCAGATAGGCGGCCACTTCCCGCGCCGGGCCATCGGTGGCTTCGATGGTCTGGGCCAGCAGATCGGGCAGGGCATCTAGCTCTGCCGTGGGGCGGCCGGCCAGGCGATAGGCCAGGTACAGAAACAGCGCCGCCTGATTGACAAAGGTTTTGGTGGCGGGGACGCTGATCTCGTAGCCGCAGGCCAGGGGCAGATAGACATCGCTGCCGTGGGCCAACGAGGAGCCCAGCACATTGAGCACGCCCAACACCCGCCCGCCGCGCCGGCGCATCACCTTTACCGAGTTGAGCACATCCTTGGTCTCTCCGCTCTGGCTGACAAAGACGGCGGTGTCTGCCGGGCCGATGCTCTGACCGTACTGCTCGATAAACTGCGGCCCCAGGACCGGTATGGCCGGTCGCCCGGCAAGCTGGTTGAAATAGTAGGCTCCCAGCAGACAGGCGTGGTAGCTGGTGCCGCAGCCCACCAGATAAGCCGGTCGGTCGCCGGTTGCCGTCAGGGCATCCAGAAAGCGGCCCACGTGGCGCGAGCTGTTCAGCAGGCGCAACAGCTCCCCGACGACCACCGGCTGCTCATGGATCTCCTTCAGCATAAAGTGGGGATAGCCCCCCTTTTCGGCGACCTCGATGGGGCCGTCGTACCACTCTGAGGGCCGCTCGATCTGCGCGCCGTCGTGGACGCTGTACAGCTCGATGGCTTCGGGCGTCAGGACCACGATTTCGCCATCGCGGATATAGAGCACCTGGCGGGTCAGGGGCAGGATGCTCGGCAGGTCGGAGGAGACGCAGGTAAAGCCCTCGCCCAGCCCGGCGACCAGCCCCGACCCTTTTTTGATGGCATAGAGCCGGTGTTCGTCGCGGTGGGTGATGACAAAGGCGTAATCGCCCTCCAGGTCGTTGTAGGCGGCCCGGATGGCCGAAAGCATATCGCCGCCGTTGCGGTCAAAATGGCGTTCCACGGCGTGGACGCAGGTCTCGCCGTCGTTGGTGCCCCGCACCGTCAGCCCTTCGCGCAAGAACAGCTCGCGCATCTGGACGTTGTTGACCACATTGCCGTTATGCGCCCCCACCATGTCGCCGTCCGAATCCAGGTGGGGCTGGGCGTTGTTGTAAGATGGCGCGCCAAAGGTTGCCCAGCGGAGCTGAGCGATGCCACGATAGCCGCGCATCCCGGCAAAGCCAAGCCGGGCGCTCACCTCTTCAATGCGGCCCACGTCCTTGCGCAGGTCAACGGCGCCATCGGCGGCTACCGTGGCGCACCCTACCGAATCGTAGCCGCGATAAGACAGCCGCCGGGCAGCCTCGATGAGGATGGGGCCCAAGATCTGCTCCTGGGTGGTGATGATGCCAAAGATGCCACACATATCTAGTTCGCTCCGGTGCTACCCCCAATAAGCGTTTCAGAATGTCAACCTTCCAGGCGATAGACGACGTCCCCCACCCGCACCCGATCGGCCACCAGGATGCCCACTTTTTGGCCGGCGTGAGCTTCGGGCACAAAGCGCCGGTCAATCTGGAGGGAGGTCACCCGCTGCTGAAAGTCGGTGGTTGCCCCCCGGAACTGGATCCAATCGTCCACCCGAAGGGTGTCGGTCAGCTCCACACCCGCCACTCCCAGGCGGGTCCAATAATGGATGACTTGGCCAATGGCCTTTGGCTGAGACATCTCTTCCTCCTTTCGCCACCCTATGGGGCGGCCACTGACCGCCGATTGTCGTCTGCTGCCGGCTCATTATACCGTATAGGGGGAGAGAACGCAAGCCAGCGGTGGGGAGCGTCACAAGTCAGTAGGACAACTCCTGTGGAGTTGTCCTACTTCCCGAGGGCCGGTTTCTGCACCCTGGATGTCCCCAGGGGGTTACGCTCTCGCGGTGAACCGTGCAGGCACCTGACGGGGTATGGCAAGGATTGGGCTCAGCGGACGGCAGCCAGCACCTTCTCCACCGTCGCCCGGTCGGGGCCGAGGATGAGCAAGGCGGCCACGCCCTCCCAGGCCAGCACGGCCGTTTGGGCCGTGTCCCACCAGGCTTCGGCCTCGCCCTCGCTGCTTGGGGGCCGGCCATATTTGCTTTCCGCATACTGCCGGTATGCGGCCACAAACTCCTCGCAATCCGCCGGGCTGTCCCAGATGGTGGCAAAGACCAGCACATCCGCGTCATCCCGGATATAGAGGGCATACCGGTCGCCGTCCCACCCCTGGCTGGCGAGGTCTGCCGTTTTCTGGTTCACCCGTTGGACCAGGTAGAGGTTGAGCTGAAATTCACCCAGCGTCTCGGTTTCGACCAGGTGCCAGCCGGCGCCGAGGGTGTCGGTCAGCGGCGGCAGGGTGATAATCTGTGGCTCATCGTCGGCGGTGTATTTTTCCGGGTGCAGGATCTGCTCGGTGGAGCTGGGGGGATCGGCATAGGCCGCATCCACCGCCTGCCAGCCCTGCTCCTGGAGGCTCATGACAAAGTCCAGGCCATAGATGTAGGGGAATAGGAAGGTCTCGCGGATGATGGCCGGGGCCGCGTCCAGGGCTTCCTGACTGGCCTCGCCGCCACCGGACTGGAGTACCTCCATATCTTTGGCGGTGATCTCGTCCAGGTGGGCAAACAGGTACTGCATCATGGCCAGCGAAGCATCCCCTTCCACCAGAGCCAGGCGGGCCATGACCTCGTCATCGTTGAACCGTTCTTCAGCTATAAACTCGTCCAGCCCAAAGTGCTGGTCTTGCAGGCCGTGGACATATTCGTGGGCAAAGGTCGTTTTGGCCAGGATGTTAAACTCGGCAGCATCGGTGATGAGATACAGGGTATTCCGTTCCTCGTCATACATGCCAAGCACCTGGCTGGAATAGAGGTCCACCAGCAGGCGGTGCAGGTCAAAATCCCTGGGTACAAAGTCAAAGGCGGCCAACACCCGGACATCGGCGGCCACTTCATCGGGCGGATATTCTTTGGCCATCTCCTCGGCTATGTAGCTGGCCAGATGCTCGCGGGTCATCAGGCTGCGGGTGATAGGCGTGGTTTCGTCCAGGTCACGGAGGTCCTCCATCTCCTTTTCAATGGCCTCCATTGCCACCAGCAGCAAGGCAGAAGGGGTGGCAACCGGTAGCGGGGTAGGGGTGGAGGTGGGCGACAACGTCGGCGTTGGCGGGGATGTGGGTGTAAAGGCCGCCTGGGGCGTAGCAGTTGGGGTGGGCCAGGGGGTAGGCGAAGGGGCGACAGTGGTCGCCATCGGCGTAGAGCGGAGCGGGCTGCAGCCAAGGAGCAAGGCCGCGATCAGCATTGCGCCGAGCAGGTGAGCACGTCGGTTCGTCATCGGTTCCTCAAGCAGGGCAAAGAACACGGCGCATGAATGGAGCAGTGTGCTTTGCCCTGGTTGTTCGGGTCATTCCAGATCAAATGGGAGAACTCCCTCCTCCGGCTCCGAATCGGCCCCGTTGTTGGGACCAGTATCCGGTTCAGGCAGGACAGAGGAGGGAGGATAAGACAGCTGGGGCGATTCCGGCGGCGGCTCGACCACGGTCACCTGCGGCTGGGCCACGGGTGGAGCTGCTTTGGCTACAGTCTGCACCGCACCGCAGTAGGGGCAGATATTCCAACGCAGGTGGAGCAGCCGCCCGCAGGCAGGACATGCCTTTTTCAGGCGGGTGTGGCAGGTAGGGCAGATCATGAACTCTTCTTCGATGCGCCGGTTGCAGCCGGGGCAGGCCAGCCGCTCCTCGATCCCTTGCAACAGGGCTTCCTCTTCCAATGACCGCTCATAGACCTCGGCCAAGGTCTCACGAGGGCGGAGGATGTAGTACAGGATCAGCCCCGGCAGCGGGAAGAAGGGGAAAAAGACAAAGACCATCAACGTGGCCAGGACCTGGGCAAAGATGTCGCGCGACCTTCCGCGAATGTCTCGAAAGGTCCAGATGACCACGCTGATCCAGATGGCGGTCAAGAATGCAGCGAACAGCGCCACAAAGGCGATAACGAACGGCTGAATTGTACGCAGAATGTTCTCAAAGTCCATCCTGATGATAGGCTCCTTGTTAGACTGAAGGGCATTATACCATCTTCTTGTGAATTTGTCACCTTACCCCTGCCGCTGTGCCCGATGGGGGCGCCTTTCAACTTTCTGGGGCAACGGCTCACCTCAGGTGCGGTTTTAACCGTCTGGCTGAGCACTTGAGGCACCAAGAGAATCTGAACAGGGCTTCGTGCCGTGGTGACTTGGTGGTTTCCCCGTTTGGTTCCGGCTTGTCCGGGGCAGGGTCTATTGCCCTTTACAGCTTGAGTAGATCGGCCAGGTGTGGTAAAATAGCAGTAGTGCATCACCTGCCAGGAGCATCTGTTCCCGCCAGGGGCCAGGTTGTGAGCCTGAAGGCAACCACAAACCGGCGGTCAGGCGTGCTCGATCATTGGTCTGGGCCGGGTGGGGGCGGGGACGGCTTGGTCACAGGGGTGCTGTGAAAAATTGAGGGGATATTGCTCAACTCAGGGGCAAAGGTCGCTGTCTGAGGGGGTAGGATGAATCAACAGGAACAAGATAGTTTGCTTGGGGTAGAGCGCGTGCGGCTGGAGATGCTAAATCTGTGGCGTGAGCCTGTGACCGTCCAACGCTGGGTTTCGACCGGGCAGCACAAAACCTGGCGCCCTCCTACCGATGTCTATGAGACCGATGACCACGTGGTGGTCAAGGTCGAAATTGCAGGGATGAAAGAAGAGGATTTTTCTATCGCCCTGGAGTCGAGGCGGCTCGTCATCTGCGGCATTCGGCGCGATCCGGCGGCCAAGCTGGCCTACCAGCAGATGGAGATCTTGTACGGCTACTTTGAAACCGATGCCTATCTCCAGGGGGCGATTGACGAAGGTCAGATCGAGGCCACTTATCAGGATGGGTTCCTGTGTGTATTTTTACCCAAGGCCAAACCTCGTCAGGTGCTCGTGGTGGGTGGTGAAAACTGCATGTAGCGGAGAAAAAGGGCACAATGTCTCAATCAGAGCAAACTGATGCTCAACAAAAAGAGTCACCCTTTCCCAGGGAACTGGCCATCCTTCCGTTGCGCGGCGTGGTGGTCTATCCGGTTACGTTCCAGGCGCTGAGTGTGGGGCAACCCCGCTCCATCCGCCTGGTAGACGATGCCACGGTGGGCAAGCACTTGATCGGCCTGGTGACAGCCCGCAGCATCGAGATCGAGGAGCCAGGGCCTGAGGACGTATACCAGATCGGCGTGGCGGCAGCCATCCACCGCATGATCAAGGCCCCGGATGGGACCATCCGCCTGCTGGTGCAGGGGGTAGAACGGATTCGCATCGAGGAGTGGATCGGCCACGAACCCTACCTCCGGGCACGGGTCAGCGTCCTGCCGGATGTGGTAGAGGACAGCATCGAGGTCCAGGCGCTGATGCGCAATGCTGTGGACCTGCTGCGCCGCCTTGTGTCGCTGGTCTCGCAACTGCCCGACGAGCTGCTCATGGCCGCCCTCAACCTGGACGATCCACGCCAACTGGTCTATTTTATCGCCACCAACATCCGCATGGAGATCGCCGACGCCCAGGCCATCCTGGAAATTGACAGCGTCCGAGAGAAACTGCTCAAGCTGACATCCATCATGACCAAGGAGCTGGAGGTCCTGGAGCTGGGACGCAAAATCCAGTCCGAAGCCCAGTCCGAGATGGAAAAGATGCAGCGCGATTATTTCCTGCGCGAGCAGCTCAAGGCCATCAAGAAGGAGCTGGGGGAAGAGGATGAGCAGGCGGTCGAAATTGAAGAGTACCGGCAAAAGATCGCAGCGGCGGGGATGCCGGAGGAAGCGCAAAAGGAAGCCCTCCGCGAGCTGAGCCGCATGGAAAAGATGCCGCCCCAGGCAGCCGAGTATTCGGTCATCAAAACCTACCTGGATTGGTTGACCGAGATGCCGTGGCAGGTAGCAACCGAGGATCAGTTGGACATTGCCAACGCCCGGCGGGTGCTGGACGAAGACCACTACGACCTGGACGAGATCAAGGAGCGCATTCTGGAGTATCTGGCGGTGCGCAAGCTCCGTCTGGAGCGCAAGGAGGAGCGGGAACAGGAGGAAGCACGCGACTGTATCCGCGAGGAGCGGGAGGGGGTGATCCTGTGCTTCGTCGGTCCGCCGGGCACGGGCAAGACCAGCCTGGGCCGCTCCATCGCCCGGGCCCTGGGCCGCAAGTTCATCCGTATGAGCCTGGGCGGAATGCGCGACGAGGCCGAAATCCGAGGCCACCGCCGCACCTACATCGGCGCCATGCCGGGGCGGATCATCCAGGGCATCCGACGGGTAGGCACCAAGAACCCGGTGTTCATGCTCGACGAGATTGACAAGGTCGGCGCCGATTGGCGGGGCGATCCATCGTCGGCCCTGCTGGAGGTGTTGGACCCGGAGCAAAACCGCGACTTTCGCGACCATTACCTGGACGTGTCCTTTGACTTGAGCCAGGTGATGTTTATCACCACCGCCAACCTGCTGTCCCCCATCCCTGAACCGCTCCGCGACCGAATGGAGATCCTGGAGCTGGATGGCTACACCGAAGAGGAAAAGGTGCGCATCGCCCAGCAATACCTCCTCCCCCGCCAACTGCGGGAGAATGCGCTGCGCCCTGGTGAGGTGACCTTTGACGATGACGCCCTGCGGGCCATCATCCGCGACTATACCCGCGAGGCGGGTGTTCGCAACCTGGAACGGCAGATCGGCACCGTGTGCCGCAAGGTAGCCACCAAGGTGGCGGAGGCCAGCGGCCCTGAGGGCAGTGAAAGGGCTTCCCTATCGGTGCAGATCACGACCGACAACCTGGTGGAGTATCTGGGCAAACCTCGCTTCTATTTCGAGGGCGCCGACCGATGCGAGATACCCGGGGTAGCCACCGGGCTGGTGGTCACACCGGTGGGAGGCGACATCACCTTTATCGAAGCCACGCGGATGAGGGGCAACAAAGAGCTGATCCTGACCGGCAAGCTGGGGGACGTGATGAAAGAGTCGGCCCAGGCAGCCGTCAGCTATGTGCGCTCCAAGGCAGCCGAATTGGGCATTGACGAGGAGATCTTTGCTAAAAGCGACCTGCACATCCACGTACCGGCCGGGGCGGTGCCCAAGGATGGCCCGTCGGCGGGGGTGACCATTGCCACCGCCCTGGTCTCGCTGCTGACCGGGCGCCAGGTCCGGGCCGACGTGGCCATGACCGGTGAGATTACGCTGCGCGGTCAGGTTCTGCCGGTGGGCGGCATCAAGCAGAAGGTGTTGGCCGCCGCCCGGGCCGGGATCAATTCCGTCATCCTCCCCCGGCGCAACGAACCAGACCTGGAGGACATTCCAGAAGAGATCCGCAGCCGGATGACCTTTATCTTTGCCGAACAGGTGGATGAAGTATTTTCGGCGGCCCTGCGCGACGGGACAGCCCCGGTCGCCACGAAACAGCAAGAGGCCACCCAGAATCCAGAACCCGGCGATTAACCCCAGAGAGCCAGGAGCGAATAGGCTTCTTGGGCCAGATCTTACCGGGCAAAATGAGGAGGGGGAGCATATTGGACGATTGATTGTTGTTTATTTTTTCTCTATTCTATAGGAGTTACTGTGACAAAAAAGAAAAGCGACAAGATGCAGTGGTACAAAATGGACCTGCATCTCCACACCCCGGCTTCGGCTGATTGGCAGGAGCCAGGGGTCGGTTATTTAGACCTGCTGCGTCGGGCGGAGATGCAGGGATTGGACATTATTGGCATTACCGACCACAACACCCTTGCCGGGTGCGCTGCATTGCAAGGGGAAATCCAGCAGCTCGAACTGCTGCAACGATTGGGGCGCATCCAGCCGGATGAGCAGCGCCGATTGGAGGAGTACCGCCGCATTGGGAACAAGATTCTGGTTTTGCCGGGTTTTGAGTTTACGGCCACTTTGGGATTTCACATTTTGGCCATTTTCCCGCCCGAAACCAGCATCCGCACGTTGGAGCACCTGCTGCTGGAATTGAACGTGCCGGCCGACAAGCTGGATGAAGGCATGACCGAAGTAGGGGCGACCACCGATGTGCTGACCGCCTACGAGATGATTGATGAGGCCGGCGGGCTGGTTGTGGCAGCCCATGCCAACACCAGCCACGGCGTGGCTCTGCGGGGGCTCGACTTTGGCGGGCAGACGCGCATTGCCTATACCCAGGACCGTCACCTGCACGCCCTGGAGGTCACCGACCTGGAAAAGCGGGGGCCACGGACAACCGCTTCCTTCTTCAGCGGCCGCAAGCCGGAATATCCCCGCCGGATGCACTGCATCCAGGGGTCCGACGCCCATCGGCTGATCCGCCATCCCAAGGACCCCAGCCGGCTGGGGTGGGGCGACCGGGTGACCGAGATCTTGCTTCCCGAACCCTCCTTCGAGGCCATCAAGGCGGTGTTTTTGGGGGAGGATTTTTCTCGTACCCGGCCCTACCGTCCGACAAAGGCCCCCTTTGACCATGTCCAGGCTGCCCGCGAGGAAGGCCCCAGCATTGTCCAGGCGTTCCACGAGAGCATGGCCCGCCAGGGGGGGCGGCTGCACGCCGTCCTGCGTGACATCGTGGCTATGGCCAACACCAATGGCGGGACCATCTATGTCGGTGTCAGGGCCGATCCCAAGGCTCCGCCACTGGGCATCGCCGACCCGGACGAAGCCATCGCCACCCTCAAAACTGAAATCCAGCGCAAGATCACGCCGCCGCTGGAGGTGGCGATCACCACGGTAGAGACCCAAGGCCGCCTGGTGCTCCAGATCAGTGTGCCGGCCGGCCGGGATGTGCCGTATGCCATAGATGGCACCTCGATCTATCTGCGTCAGGAGGCCGAGACCAACATCGCCATGCGCGACGAGATCGTCGCCCTGGTCAGGCGGGCGTTGCCGGCCGAGCCCCTGCCGTGCAGCGCAGAGGCAGCCGCAGCCCCCGCTCCGCCGCCCGGCGTGGAACCGCCGGGCACCGGGGTGCAGATCATCGAGACGGTTGAGCGCAAAGGAACCTTCTATCACACGGTCAAGGACCTGCGCAATGGCAATGTTGTGCAGAATGTAACCCGCTCCTCGGCCCGCAAGCTGTGGCAGTATGCCATCACCGAGCACGAGACCAGGCCGGTCCAGGAGGATCAGGTCCAATGGCATGGTGATGTGGGGCTGTGGAAGTCGTCCAGGCGGGCCGGCAAGGTCCGGTACGATCTGGTGCAGCGGATGCCGAATGGCCAGCTCCACGTCTATTACGGCGTGACCGAGGATGGGATTGATGGGCCTTGGCGGGTTTTTCTGCAAGAGCGAGACCAGGAGACTACTGAAAAGTGACAACAAGCACACCCCAACAGAGTCCGGCGGCCTCCCGCTCGGCTCCTATCGAACAATTTATCCCTGAACCCCGCTCTATCGAGGAGACCGAGATGACCCTCGGCTTTCTCGCCGATCTGACGCTCAAGCTTATCTACTACAAAAGCGACATGAGCAGCCTCGAGATCGCTTCTGCGCTCTGCCTGCCGTTCACCAGCGTGATGCAGACCATCCTCGAGTTCCTGAAACGAGAGGAGCTGGTGGAAATCTCGGGCTCGAAAGGCTTTGGTGAACGGGGCTATCAGTGGGCCATCACCGGCAGAGGGAGCGAACGGGCGGTACAGGCCCTGGAGCGCGACCAGTATGTCGGGCCGGTGCCGGTTCCCCTGCACCGGTACAATGAGATGGTGCTCCGGCAGACAATGGGCAACCTGAAGGTCAATCCGGATGATGTCCAGAAGGCGCTGTCGCACCTGATCTTGCCGGCAGAGATGATCAATCGCATCGGGCCGGCGGTCAACTCGGGCCGGTCCCTGTTCCTCTACGGCCCACCAGGCAATGGCAAGACGGTGATCGCCAAGAGCATCATCCGCATGCTCAAGGGGTATGTCTATGTCCCCTATGCTATCTATGTGGATGGGCAGATCATCCGTGTCTTTGACGCCATGAACCACAAGCGGGTGCCAGAACCGCCGGCCGGCTCCCAGCCGAAAAGCACCGGGCCGATAAGCCGGACCGACCCCCGGTGGGTCAAGATCTGGCGGCCGGAGATCATTGTCGGCGGCGAGTTGACGATGCAGAGCCTGGACCTGATCTACGATCCTGTCTCCAAGACCTACGAAGCTCCTTTCCAAATGAAGGCCAACAACGGTTTGTTTGTCATTGACGATTTTGGGCGCCAGGCCATGCGACCTCAGGACCTGCTGAACCGTTGGATTGTGCCGTTGGAGCTGCGCATTGACTATCTGACCCTGCAAACCGGCAAAAAGATCGAGGTTCCCTTTGATCTGCTCATCGTGATCGCCACCAACCTGGACCCCCGCGACCTGGTGGATGATGCCTTCCTGCGGCGCATTCGACACAAGATCAAGGTTGACTTTCCCGACGAAAAGACCTACTACCAGATCCTGGCGCGGGAATGTGCGGCGCGGAATATCGAGCTGACGCCCGAGGCGTTCGTCTACCTGATGCAAAAACATTACCTGTCTCGGAACAGGCCGCTGCGCTCCTGCGAACCGCGCGACCTTCTGGAGCAGATAAACGATATCGCCACCTATCTGGGCGTTCGTCCTGCCTTGTCCAAGAAGCTGATTGACGCAGCCTGTGAGACCTACTTTGCCGAGCTGTGACGCAGGGGGATATGTTTCGAGTTGGAATTTTGACCATCAGCGACCGGGGGTATCGGGGGGAGTATCAGGACCGGAGCGGCCCTGTCATCCGCGAACTGATGGCGGAACGTTTGGGGGCTACTATCGAGCTGGAAGCCATCGTGCCCGACGAGCGGTTGATCATCGCCGGCACCCTCCTGACCTGGGCCGACGAGGTGGGGCTGGACCTGATCCTGACCACGGGTGGTACCGGCTTTGCTCCCCGCGACGTGACCCCCGAAGCCACCCGCGATGTCATTGAGCGAGAGGCGCCTGGCCTGGCCGAGGCGATGCGCGCTGCCAGCCTGCAGGTCACGCCCCATGCCATGCTGTCGCGGGCGGTAGCCGGCATCCGGGGCGCAACCCTCATTGTCAACCTGCCCGGCAGCCCCAAAGCGGTCCGCGAGAACCTGGAGACGATCCTGCCCGCCCTCCCCCACGCTCTGGAGCTGTTGCGCGAGGAAAAGGGGGCCGATCAGCGCCACGAGTTCCAGAAATCAGCATAAGGACATTTGTGCCGGCTCTGGCTGTCAGATTCTCACCAGGTCCCAGAACGGCCCCGGACCGCCTCCCTGCAGCCCGCTATGATCCACCAGGTTGACCGGGTTGTTCCGGGCATAGACGTAGGGATGCTGGCTAATCGAGTCGAAGGCGAAGCCAGGGAAGGGGTCGCGGGTCAGAAAGCGCCCCACCGCCGGGTCGTAGTAGCGCGCCCGCAGGTAGTACAGGTTGGTGCTGGGGTCCCTTCGCTAGGCTCAGGGCAGGCCCGCTGCTCGCCGGTGAAGAGGAAGGGCGTCGTCGGGCCGGTGGCAGCACGCAGCGCCCCAAAGGCGTCGTAGCGGTAGCCGGCAATAGTCTGGCCCTGGGCGTTGGTCAGGTGGCGGGTGCTGCCCAACCCGTCGGCATGGTAGTAGCGCCAGCCGGCCCCCGTCCCACCGGTCCAATCGGCCAGCAGGTCCAGGCCATACAGGTAGTGGGTCTGGTTGAGCTGCCCCGGCCGCTCCACCAGCACGACCGGCAGGGGGGTGTTCACGTCCAGGACATAGCCGGTGGTCACACCGTTGACCGTTTGGGCCACCCGCGCCCCGTCGCCGTTGTAAGTGAAACTGGTAAGGTTCGTGCCCTCGGCCACCGAAGTCAGGCGGTTGGCGGCATCGTAGCTGTACTGCCGCACCCCGTCGCTCAGCAGGTTGCCGTTGTTGTCCCAAGTATACTCGATTTCGTTGACTCTTGTCAAGCGGTTGGCGGCGTCGTAAATTACAAATTACGGCAACGCTGTGTATGCAGCCGGCTCTGGCTATGTGCTTTCGGCCACCGCCTCGCCGTAGCCCAACAATGCCTTGACCCCCTCGGGTGTGGGAGCCTCGGCGTAGACGCGCAGCACCGGCTCGGTGCCCGAAGGGCGGATCAGCAGCCAACTATCGTCCACCAGCCGATACTTGACCCCATCAAGCGTATCCACCTGTTGTACCGCCACCCCACCGATGTGAGCCGGAGCGCCATTGGTCAGGCGGGCTACCATCTCGCCTTTGTCTACCGGGTGACGCAAGCGCAGGTCGGTGCGGGCATAATGGACCGGCCCCGCCACCCGTTGGATGTCGGCAACCAGCTCGTGCAGGGGAACCCCGGCATCGGCGATGATCTCTAGCAGCAGCAAGCCCATCAGCACACCGTCGCCCTCGGGGATGTGCCCCCGGATGCTCAACCCTCCCGACTCCTCGCCGCCGATGAGCACATCGCCCTGGAGCATATAGTCGGCAATGTGGTTAAAGCCCACGGGCGTCTCTTTCAGCGGCAGGCCATATTTCGCCGCCAGGCGGTCTACCATCATCGTCGTGGACACAGTTTTGATCACCATGCCGGTCCAGCCCCGCTTTTCCACCAGATAGCGCAACGCCAGGGCAAAGATGTGGTGTGGGTCCACAAAGTTGCCCTGCGCATCCACCGCGCCGATCCGGTCGGCGTCGCCATCGGTGGCCAGGCCCACGTCGGCATGGTGGGTCTGGATGGCGGCCACCAGCGCATTCAGGTATTTGGCAATCGGCTCGGGGTGGATGCCGCCAAAGCCGGGGTTCATCTCGTTGCGGATCTCGTGGACGTGGCACCGGGTGCGCGACAACATCCCGGCAAAGCTGCCCCGCCCCGAACCGTACATGGCATCGGCCACCACCCGCAGCTCGCCGTTAGAGATCACATCCAGGTTCACCAGGCGGCCCAGGTGCTCGTAATAGGCCCAGGCCGGATCAAAGCGGCGGATAAGGCCCTGGTCCATAGCCCGCTGATAGTCCATGATGTTGGGGCCTCGCGCCTGGGCTTCGGCCTCTTCCAAATAGTGCTCCACCCGGCGCGCCTGCTGCGGCGACGCCGATCCACCGTACGCCGACTTGAGCTTGACGCCGTTGTAACGCGGCGGGTTGTGGCTGGCGGTGATCATGACCCCGGCCGCCGCCTTTTTCTCAACCACGCTGTAAGAAACGGCCGGCGTGGGAGCGTCGGCGCGGGTCAGCCAGGCGACGATGCCATTGCCGGCCATCACCCGGGCCACTTCCGTGGCATATCGGTCCGAAAGGAAGCGAGTGTCGTAGCCTATGACCACTTCCGGCTCCCGACCATTGCTGCCTTCATTGCGCACATAATCGGCAATGGCCTGGGCCACCAGCCGCAGGTTGTTAAAGGTGAACGTATCGGAAATGACAGCTCGCCAACCATCGGTGCCGAATTTGATGCTCATCTCTCTCTCCTGCTCAAGTAATCAATATCCAATATCCTCTATCTAATATCCGTTGATATTGAATGCTAGTTATTGTCGTTGACGGCCTGGGCAGCAGCCTCTTCCGGCGTGGCCGTTCCGCTGAGGACCGCTTCCACCGCCCGTTGCAGCGCCGTGGCTACCTGGGTGTAGTTGGGAATGGTCGGGCGGCTGCGGGCGATCTGCAATTGCTGTTGCAGAAAAAGAACATAGTCGTCCGACTGATTCCAGAAGGCCAGGGCTGCCTGGCGGGTGGGCAAATAGTTCGCGGCCAGGTTCCAGGTGCCGTTGATTTCGGGGGACATGAGTTGGGCCAAAAACTCGGCGGCCAGGAGCTGGCGGGCGGGGTCGGATGTGACCACTGCCAATGCCCAGCCGCGGCCGATGGGAGCCGCCGGGCCGTTGATCGTCGGGATGGGGGCCACGGCCGATCCCTCCAGACGGTTGCGGTCGGCCAGGTAGAGGTGGGCACTGACCTGGACCAAGGCTGCCTGCCCGGCCAGGTAGTCGCGCCAACAGTCGGCCAGGGTGCGATAGGTGGTGATGTTGGCCGGTAGAACCCCCCGCGAAAGGCCATCCTGATAGAACTGGAGGACGGCGGCCAGGCTGTTTTTCTCTAAAAATGGCCCGTCGGCCGGTTGCCCGCGCACCGCCAGATATTGGATCAGAAAGGCATCGTTGACCAACCCGGCTTGCCCCCCCGTGGGGAAGATATACGGCCCCTGGCCGCTCAGCACACCTGGCCAGGATCGAGGTGGCATGGCCATTTTGCCGGTGTTGTAGACCAGATGATCCAGATCGGCCTGGAATTGCAGGCCGTACAGCCGCCGGTCAAAGGTAGATGCCTCTCGGGCAAAGGGGTACAGGTCGGCCACCAGATCGGATGGCACCAGGGTGTCGAGGGGCTGGACCAGCCCGGCTTGAACTGCCGTGTTCAGCTCATCCACGTCTATAAAAACCAGGTCGGGCAACAGGTCGGGCACAACCGCCGCCGTAGTGAGCAAAAAGTCGAGGATGCCCCCCTTGCCATACGGTTTCTTGAGCACAAACTCCAGCCGCACGTCGGGATGGGCCGTTTCGAAGGCAGCCACCTGTTGGGCCAGGATCTGGCCGGTGGGGCTGGCCTGCGTCGGCGACAAGGCCTCGGTTGTCCAGAGGGTCAGGGTGATGACCGCCGGCGCCGGTGGCATTGCGGGCGTTGGGGTGGCCGTCGGATCAGGGGGTAAGGGGGTGTGGGTGGGCGTGCTGGGGATGGCTATCGGCGCAGGCCAGGCCAGGTCGCAGCCGCCCAACAGCACCATAGCCGCAACCGCGATCAAGGCAACAGCCAGGGCCAACCATAACCCCTGTGAACGAGGCATACCCCCTCACCGTCGGATGGTCTGCTCACGCCCCGGTCCCACTGAAATGCAGGTGGCCGGGATGCCCAGCAGCTCCTCCAGGCGCGTCACATAGTCGCGCGCCTGTCGGGGCAGCTCGGCGAAGGTGCGGACATGGGTGATGTCCGTTTCCCAGCCGGGCAGCGTCTCGTACACCGGCCGGCAGTGGGCCAGGACCTCCAGATCGGACGGGAAGGCTTCGATCCGTTGGCCGTCCAGCTCATAGGCCACGCAGATGGGCAGGCTCTCAAACCGCGACAGCACGTCGAGTTTGGTGATGGCAATCTCGGTCAGACCGTTGACCTGCACCGCATACCGCGCCGCCACCGCGTCCAGCCAGCCACAGCGACGAGGGCGACCGGTGGTGGTGCCGAATTCGTCCCAGGGCTGCGCCCCTGTGCCACGCAGCCGCTCGGCCATCTCTCCGGTCAGCTCGGTCGGCATCGGGCCGGCACCGACGCGGGTCTGGTAGGCCTTGACCACCCCCACTATCCGCTCGATAACGTGGGGCCCGACCCCCAGGCCCAGAAGCACCCCGGCGATGGTCGGATAGGAGCTGGTGACGTAGGGATAGGTGCCCAGGTCTATGTCCAACAATGTGCCCTGGGCCCCCTCGGCCAGGATGCGCTTGCGAGAGCGAAGGGCCTGGGCAACCACCTCAGGCCCAGAGGTGATGTGCGGGGCCAGACGCTCGGCATAGGCCAGGTACTCCTGGACGACGCTTTCGGCCTCCAGCGGCGGCTGGCCGTAGACCTTCTCCAGGATGATGTTCTTGGCAGCTACCTGCTCGCGGATGCGCTGGGCCAGGGTCGCCGGCGGGTGGAGCATCTCTTGGGCCCGCAGGCCGCTGCGGGCGACCTTGTCGGTGTAGGCCGGGCCGATGCCCCGTCGGGTGGTGCCCAACGCCGAATCGCCCCGTGCCGCCTCGGCCGCGCCGTCCAGGGCGATGTGGTAGGGCAGGATCAGGTGGGCGCGCCCATCGAGCTTGAGCCGCGCGGGAGAGACATCCACTCCCCGCGCGGCCAGCCCGTCCATTTCGGCCAGCAGCCGCTTGGGGTTCACTACCATCCCTCCACCCAGCAGGCAGGTGACCCGGGGATAGAGGATACCCGATGGGATCAGGTGCAGGGCAAACCGCTCACTGCCGACGGTGACGGTATGCCCGGCATTGTCGCCACCGCCATAGCGGGCCACCAGGTCCGCCTCGGCGGCCAGCAGGTCGGTGATCTTGCCCTTGCCTTCATCGCCCCATTGGGCCCCTAAAATCACAGTGATAGGCATGACAAACTCCTTCGCTACCCAAACAGCGGCACAAAATCGAACCTGTTTACATCCACCAGCCCCTTATCGGTCAGCTTGAGGGCAGGGATGACCGGCAAGGCCAGGAAGCTCATGGTCATCAGCGGGTCGGGCAGGGTGCAGCCCAGGGCGTGGGCCGCTTCGGTCAGAGCGGCCACCTGGTCGCGGACCTCCTCCAGAGGCCGGTCGGACATCAGCCCGGCGATGGGCAACGGACAGGCAGCCTGTACCTGGCCGTCGGCGAGGGCCACCTGGCCGCCCCCCATCTCGGCCACGGCCGCCACGGCGGCCCGCATCTCGGCGTCGTCGGCGCCAATGACCACGATGTTGTGCGAATCGTGGGCCACGCTGGAGGCGATGGCCCCCCGCTTTAGCCCCATCCCCTGGACCAGCCCCAGGCCAACGCGGCCTGTGCCTTTGTGCCGCTCGACAACGGCGATCTTGAGCAGGTCGCGGCCCGGATCGGACACCACTTGCCCGTCGGCCACGGTCGGCTCCAGGCGCAGATCGTTGGTGACGATCTGCTCGGGGATGACGCCAATCACCCGCGCCGGTCCCTCGCCGGCAGGAATGGTGAAATCGAGGGCGTTCCCAGCCACACGCACCGAATTGCCCGGTGGCGGCGCCGGGGCAACGGGTCGCAGGTAGGTGCCATCCCGCGCCGCCATCTTGCCCGCAGCAAAGACCAGGTCAACCCGGACCGCCGGCAGGTCGCTCAGCACCAGCAGGTCGGCGCGATAGCCGGGAGCCACAGCGCCCACATCCCGCAGGCCGAAATAGCGGGCGGTGTTGATCGTTGCCATCTGGATGGCCGTCACCGGGTCCACGCCGCTGGCGATGGCCTGGCGCACCAGGTCATCCACATGGCCCTCGGTCAGCAGCGTATCAGGGTGACGATCGTCTGTGCAAAAATGGCAGAAGCGGGCATTGGCCGGTGTGACCAGGGGCAGCAAGGCGTGCAGATTGCGAGCTGTGGTTCCCTCGCGGATAAAAATGTGCATCCCCCGCCTCAGCTTCTCGCGGGCCTCTTCCAGCGTCGTGCACTCGTGGTCAGAGCGGATGCCGGCGGCGATGTAGGCATTCAGGTCCAGGCCAGACAGCCCCGGCGCGTGGCCATCTATGGGGCGGCCATCGGCAATCTGGATCTTTTCCAACACCGCCGGCACGCAAAAGAGCACACCGGGATAGTTCATCATCTCCGCCAGGCCCAGCACCCGCTCATGGTTCAAGAGATCGGCGATGTCGGCAGCGGTCAACTCGGCTCCGGCCGTCTCCAGGTGGGTCGCCGGAACGCAGGACGGAGCCATGGCGTACACGCTCAGGGGCAGGCCGGCGCTGGCGTCGAGGAGATAGCGCACCCCGTCCACGCCTAACACGTTGGCGATCTCGTGCGGATCACAGATGACGGCAGTGGTGCCCCGGGGCACCACCGCACGGGCGAACTCGGCCGGCTGGACCATCGAGCTTTCCAGATGGACATGGGCGTCCAGGAAGCCGGGGCACACAAATTTGCCGTCCAGGTCAATCGTGCCGTGGGCCGGATAATCACCCAGGCCGACAACACGCCCTCCCCCAATGGCAATATCGGCAGGGTGGATCTCCCCCGACAGGACGTTGACCAGTTGGGCGTTCTTGAGCAGCAGGTCGGCCGGCTGTTCACCCCGGGCGACCGCAATCAAAGTTTCGAGCGACACTTTCCACTCTCCTCTCACTCATCGGGCCAACGAGCTGACGCTCACCCGTAGCCCATACCCCAGCCGCCGCAGGAGATCGTGGCAATCTTCGATCGCCAGGCCCAACGCCGCGCCGCCCGGCCCACCGGCGGTGGCGCGGCCCACCAGGTCGCGCAGCACCGCGTCATCGTCGGGCGCCAGATCGCCGGCGGCGAGGGTATCTTGGGCCCAGGCAACAAGCTGAGCCAGGGTGATGGCTCCGTTCAGATAGTCGTTCAGCTTGCGCACGATAGCCCCCCGCGTCAGCACCTTTTTGTACAGCGGCGCCTTGAGCACGCCCACGAAGGGCAGGTTGCGATAGCCTTCGGCAAAGTCCAGGCCATAGCCCACCACAAACTTGTCGGGGATCGCAAAGCCGACATAGTCCACCTGGATCGGCACCTGGCGGCGCTCCGGCTTGTCGAGCAGAGCGCAGATGCGCAGGCTGGCCGGCTGGCGGGCCTTGAGGGTTTCGACCAGATAGGCCAGGGTCTTGCCTGTATCCACAATGTCCTCGACGATGAGCACATGCCGGCCGGCGATGTCGGTCTCCAGGTCCATCACCAACCGCACCGCCCCGCTCTCGGTGCTGGCCCCATAGCTGGAGATGCCGATAAAATCGAGCTGAACCGGGATGGTGATGGCCCGCATCAGGTCAGACAAAAAGACGATGGCCCCCCGCAACAAGCCGATGAGCAACAGGTCCTTGTCCTGATAATCCCTGGAGATGCGTTCCCCCAGTTCGGCGACTTTGGCCCGGATCGCTTGTTCAGGGACCAAAATTTCGGCAATATCGTTCTGCAAGTTCATAGTCGCTCCTTTGCGCAAGTTCCCCTCGCCGGTCGAGGGCAGGGACAGTATATGCCAAATGGGCGCGATTGTCAATGTCCCGGGGCAGGCATTCGGCCTGGGGGCCGCTTGACGGAAGGGCACTTTTGTATTAAACTGACAGGTGAGGCGACAGGAGGTAAAGCGGACGATGAGAGTACCCCACATGATGACAGTGGCCCAGATAGACGGGCAGCGATTTATCACCGCCTGCCGCAGCGGCATCATCCACGTGACGTGGGGACGCGCCACGCTGCGCTTTTTGGAGGATGAATTCCGCCGCTGGGCCGGCCTCCTGGCGCGCGCCGTGGATGCCCTGCCCCTGGCCTTCCTCCGAGATGGGGAGCTGAGCATCACCTGCCGGCCGGATGAGGAGTGTGAAGTCGGTATAGGGCCGCTGATCCTGTTCCTCCGCCCCCAGCAGCTTCAGGATCTGGCCCAGGCCACCCGGCAAGCGGTCGCCAGCCTCGACGAAATTCACGCTTCCGGGATATGGGACCAGGAAGAGACAGAAGAGACCCGGCCCGGTTTCCTGGAATCGTTTCGGCACATCCCCTTCTCGCGGAACTGAAAGGCCCAGGGGGGCTGTCACAGGCGCGAACTGGCGATTGAAATCGCACCTCGAAGGACCTTCGGCCGGCTGTCCGCCTGCGCGGTAGGCAGACGCCCGGCTCAAGTTCGCGCCTACGCCCTTCTACATCCTCTCCGGGGCGCTGACGCCGATCAGCTTTAGCGTCCGGGCCAGAACCTGTTTGGCCGCCTTGACCAGCCGCAAGCGGGCTTTGGTGAGGTCGGCGTCGGCCGGATCAGAGCTGACCACCCGGCAGTCGCGGTAAAAGGCGTGAAAGATGGCGGCCAGGTCCTGGGCATAGTGGGGCAGGTGGTGGGGAGCCAGATTTTCGGCGGCCAGGGCAACCACTTCTGGCAATTCCAGCATCTTGCGGATGAGCGTCAGCTCGGCAGGGTGGGTCAGCAGCGAGAGGTCGGCCCCCACGTCGGTGTGGCCCTGTTCCTCGGCGTAGCGCAGGATGCTGGCGATGCGGGCATGGCCGTACTGGACATAGTAGACCGGGTTCTCGTCTGACTGCTGCCGGGCCAGGTCCAGGTCCAGGTCCATCTGGCTGTCGGCGGCGCGGGCCGCCAGGTGGAAGCGAAAGGCATCCGGCCCGATGTCGTCCAGGATCTCTTGCAAAGGTACCAGGGTGCCGGCCCGCTTGGACAGCCGCATCTGCTCGCCCCGCTCCAAGATGGTGACCAGTTGGTAGATGAGCAGCGTCAGCCGGTCGGGGTCCAGCCCCAGGGCGCGCATCATCGCCTTCATGCGCGGCACGTGGCCCTGGTGGTCGGCCCCCCAGACGTCAATCACCCAGTCAAAGCCCCGCCGCACAAATTTGTCGTAATGATAGGCGATGTCAGAGGCAAAGTAGCCGGGCTGCCCGGTGGAACGGATCAGCACCTCATCCTTGTCCCCTCCCAAAGCTGTCGCATTGAACCACACCGCCCCATCGGCCATGAACAGGTGATCGCCCTGGCGCAGGATGCTCATGATGGCATCGAACACCCCCTCGTCGTAGAGCGATCGCTCCGAGAACCAGCGGTCGTAGTAAACGCCTAACCGTTCGCAGTCGCGGCGGATGCTGTCCATCACAAAGCGGTTCAGGCCGATGTCGCGCATGAGCGCCACGGCCTCGTCACGGGGCAGCGTCAGGTACCGATCCCCCTCCTCTTCGACCAGTTGGCGCGCCCAATCTATCAGGTAGGCTCCCTGGTAGCCACCCTCGGGGATGCCCCCCGCGTCGTGGCCCAGAAGTTCGCAGTAGCGCACGTACAGGCTCTCGCCAAACTTGTCCATCTGCGAGCCGGCGTCGTTGACATAGAACTCGCGCTGCACCTGATAGCCGGCGGCCTGCAACAGGTTAGCCACACAGTCGCCCAACACCAGGTTGCGCCCAAAGCCGACGTGCATCGGACCGGTGGGGTTGGCGCTGCCGAATTCGACCTGCACCCGCCGGCCGTGGCCGAGATCCACATGGCCAAAAGCCTCGCCGGCGGCCAGGATCGCATCCACCTGCCCGGCCAGCCAGCCCTCATCCAGAGTGATGTTGATGAACCCCGGCGGCATCACCTCCACCCGTCCGACAAAGGGGGCCTTGTCCAGACGGCGGACGATGCGCTGCGCCACCTCGACGGGGGTCATTGTCGGTTTTTCCGCCCCTTTCAGCGCATTGTTGATGTCGGCGATCATCTTGAGCGGCTGGCCGGTGGCGTAATCGCCGTGCTCCGCCCGCCGTGGCCGCTCGACGACGACCGGCGGGATTGCAGTCTTGGGCAGGTCGCCCTTCTTTTGCGCCTTGCGTATAGCTTGATAGATTAGATCGGCCAGGTCATCTCGAACCATCTTCTGTCTCCAATCGTTCCATCCATTATGGTTGCCATGTCTTCAAGGTGTGCAGTGCGTCAATGCAGCTTTTCAGGCTAGGGGAATGCTCTTGGGCTACTTCGGGCCGCCAGCGTGGACCTGCCGTGGTCACAAACTCGATGAGTCGCCCAGAATAGCCTGGCCCCACTCGATGGCTACTTCCTGCGCCGGGTACCATATCTTCGCGGATGATCCGGCGACGGCTTGCCCGGGCCAGGTCTACGAGGAACAGCTTGGGATCCGAGAGCGTGTCTGGATCTGGTGGAATTCTGGCGACGGGGATGGCCAGGAAAGCAGCCAGCCGCTCAGCGTCGGCCAGGAGCCAGGCCTCAACAGTATGTACGGCTACGCGAAACCTCATTCCTGGGGCCGGATTAGGGAGTGTAGATCGGATGAGCAACGGCGCACACTCTGGCTCCTGGTCCAGGTCTACCACGGCCAGCCACGGGGCAAAGCCGGCTGCCCGGTTGTACTTGGGCAGGCGTTCGAGTAAAGCAGCTTTGCCGGTTTTGCCATATACAACCCCACAGGTCAGCCCTACGTAATCAAGAAGGCGACGGACGATCGCTTCGTCCGTCGGACCCTCGACCAGCAGGTTGACGGGATAGGGAGGTTGTTTCATGCCGGCTCAATCCCCCCCAAAGAACGAGAGTTGAACGGCATTGACCGGTCGGGTGTGAGGGATGATCGCGTCGGCCGGTGGCAGACCTGCTTCCAGAAGCCGACGCACTTCTTCTATCTCCGCCCCAGCCTTTACCTCTGTTCCCTCAGCAGTCGGGATGGTTAAAAGCACCTCCTCGGCGGCAATGCCTTCATCGCGCAAGAGATCGCTGCTATGTGTGCTCATGACAACTTGGCGAATGGCACGCTTTTGTCCACGCTGGACGCGCAGCATCATCTGGGGAATGTAGCTGACGATTTCAGGATGGAGTGACAGTTCAGGCTCCTCCAGCAAAAGGGGCCCTGTGCCGTCCAGCAAGGCCCACAACAGGCCCAGCAGGCGCAGGGTTCCATCGGAAAAATCGGCCTCTGTCTGCCAGGCTCCCTTGGGCCGCCAGTGTTCATAGTTGCCAAGCAGATGAGGGGTGCCCCGAGCATCTTTGTCCAACTTGAGTTCTTTGAGCTGAGGAACAGCCACCCTGAGCGCCGTCACGACGCGGCGCAAACGGGCATCGCGGGTTTGTTTATTGGTCCGGGCGATCTGCTCCAAAAAGTCACCACCAAATGGATCTGCAGTGCGTCCTATCGAGCGTTCTGGATCTCGGACCAATTGGGGAACAATGTGATAATATCGTACCGAGCTGAAGAATTGGGCAATCTCCCGAAACTCGCGGTTGGCAAAGGTCTGTTCCAGATAGGTCTGCCGCAACCGCGCTTCGTCGGCCCGATCGTCATCATTTGGTCGCTCCAGGATCCGTTCAGTACCACGCCAAACCGTTTCTCCTTTGAGGACCGGCTGCCCCTGGTTGTCCTGGGCAAAGGCGATCTGATAGCGCCAGACGACATCGTCTTTTTCCTGCAATTCCACACCGACGACAATGTCTGGATAGCGCCGGGCAGCGAGGTTGCGGATGCGAGAGACGCCCCCCCGTTCCGCTACCGATGCCTGAAAGCCGCCGCCTGGCTTTACCAGGTCGCGCAGGAAGCGGAACACGTCTAGAAAATTGGACTTGCCGGAAGCATTAGGCCCCACCAGGAAGACGCGGTTCTGCAACCTCACATCTACATGCCCGAAATTGCGCCAGTTTTCCAACAAAACTCTAGAAAACCTCATACCGCCTCCATTTCCAGCCAATTCCGCCCGACCCGGGCATCTACCTTGAGCGGTGCTTTGAGGGAGTAGGCGCCCTCCATCGTCTCGATGACCAGCGGGATCACCTGGTCCAGCTCCTTCTCCGGCACCTCCAGCACCAGCTCGTCGTGGACCTGCAGGATCATCTGGCTGCGCAGGCCCCGCGCCTGGATCGCCCGCCACAGGCGGTTCATGGCCACCTTCAAAATATCGGCGGCAGACCCCTGGATCGGGGCGTTCACTGCCATGCGGTAGGCCCCCTCGCGGGCGGCGGTGGGGGTCGGGGCGTCAGGGGAAAGCTCCGGGAAGTAGCGGCGGCGGCCCAGCAGCGTCTCGACATAGCCCGACTCGCGGGCCTGCTGCCGGGTGCGGTCAATGTACTCCTTGATCTTGGGGTAGGTTCGGAAATAGGTCTGGATAAAGGCCTCTGCCTCTGCCTGCGTCAGCCCTGTCCGCTCCGAAAGCCCATAGCCGGTCACACCATAGCTGATGGCAAAGTTGGTCATTTTGGCCACGCGCCGCTGAGCGGGTGTTACCTCGGCCAGGGGCACGCCGTAGATGGCTGCCGCCGTGCTGGCGTGAATGTCCTCCCCGCGGGCAAAGGCGGCCAACATGGCCGGGTCGCCGGAGATGTGGGCCAGGATGCGCAGCTCCACCTGCGAGTAATCGGCGGCCAGCAGCAAGCAGCCCTCCTCGGCCACGAAAGCGCGGCGGATTTCGCGGCCCATGTCGGTGCGGATGGGGATGTTTTGCAGGTTTGGATTGCTGCTGCTAAAGCGGCCGGTCACGGTGCCCACCTGGTTGTACGAGGTATGCACCCGTCCTGTGCGCCGGTTGACCAACGCCGGCAGGGCATCCACATAGGTGCCTTTCAGCTTGGCAAGCTGGCGGTGCTCCAGGATGAGGTCCACCACCGGATGTTTGCCGCGCAGCTTTTCCAGGACATCGGCGGCGGTGGAATAGTGGCCCGATACACCCCGCCGCATTCCAGGCAGGGTCAGTCCCAGCTCGTCAAACAGGGCGACGCTGAGCTGCTGCGGCGAGTTGATGTTGATCGCATGGCCCACCTGCTTTTCGATCTCTTCCTGGAGCCGGCCCAGCCGCTCGCCCATCTGCCGCCCCATCTCGGCCAGGGCGTTCACATCCAGCTTGACCCCCGCCCGCTGCATATCTACGATCACCGGCACCAGCGGCATCTCTACCTCGACAAAGAGCTTCCACAGCTCCTTATCCCGCAGCTCCGGCAGCAGTTTTTGTGCCAGGCGCAACGTCATATCGGCGTCGGCGCAGGCGTAAGCGGCGACCTTTTCGACCGGCACCTGGTCTAGGGTGATCTGCTTCCGGCCACTGCCGATCAGCTCTTCGATGGTCGTCATCTCCACGTCCAAGTGATCCTTGGCCAGGTCCTTCAGCCCCAGGTTGCGGCGGGCGGGTTCTAGCAGCCAGGCGGCGATCATGGTGTCGCAGGTCACGGGCGTCACATCCAGGCCGGCTTCGGCCAGCACCGTCAGGTCATAGTTGGCGTTGTGGGCATATTTCGGGAGCTTGGGGTTTTGGAGGAGGGGCCTGAGCTTTTCGAGGAGGGCGGGAAGGGGGAGACGGGAGATTGGGAGATAGTAGGCGGTGCCCTCCTGGGCGCTCAGGGCAATGCCGACCAGCCTGGCAGCCATCGGGTCGGTGCTGGTAGTTTCTACGTCTATAACCACCGCCGAGCGCCGCTGCAGGTCGGCGACCATCGCCTCCAGCGCCGCCACGCTATCCACGAGGCGATAGTCGTTCTGTTGAGGCGGCTTGACCCTGGCCTCCTCCTCTCCTCCAAACAGGGAAAGCTGTTTGACCCCGTGCTCTTTTGCCGTCGGCAAGCGGTTCAACAGGGAGCGGAACTCGAGCTCGCGGAACAGGGCCATCACCGCCTCGCGGTCCATCTCCCGCACCCGACACGCCTCCAGGTCGAGCGTCACCGGAACATCGGCGGTGATGGTCACCAGGCGCTTGCTGAGAAACGCCTGGTCGCGGCCTTGTTCCAACGCGGTGCGGGTCCGATTGTTGCCAATCTCGTCCAGGTGCCGGTAAATGCCCTCAAGGCTGCCATACTTTTGCAGCAGTGCCGTCGCCGTCTTTTCGCCGATGCCCCGCACGCCGGGCACGTTGTCGCTGGGATCGCCGACCAGCGCCTTATAGTCCACCAGTTGCTTGGGTTCCAGGCCGTAGCGTTGGCGGATGCCGGCCTCATCATAGATCACGGTGTCGCCGAACTGCCGGCGTGAGGTGAGCACCCGCACGCCGGGGCGGATAAGCTGGAAGGTGTCGGTGTCGCCGGTGACAATGAGGGTTTCCAATCCCTGGGCTTCGGCCTGCCGGCTCAGGGCGGCCAGCACATCGTCGGCTTCAAAGCCTTCAGCCGAGTAGGTGGGGATGCGGAAGGCGGCCAGCAGCTCCTCAATCCGTCGGAACTGAAAGCGCAGGCTGTCGGGCATTTCGGCGCGGTTGGCCTTGTACTCGGCATACTCTTCATGGCGAAAGGTGCGGCCTCGGTCAAAGGCCACGGCCAGGTAGGTGGGTTGTTCATCGCGCAGGACGTTGAGCAACATCGAGGCAAAGCCGAACACGGCGTTGGTCGGCTCGCCGCGCGACGTGGCCATGTCGTCCGGCAGGGCAAAGAAGGCGCGGTACACCAGCGCATGGCCGTCAATCAGCACCAATTTGGCAGGGTTAGACATTGCACTTTCCTCCTTGCCAGAGTCGGCAGGCAGGCAACTCGCCAGAAATCCCAATCGGTTCCGAGCCCGGAATCGGCTGAAACAACAAATTTCGAGAAAAAGCAATTCCGCGTCGGGCACCCCCTCTCCCACGCTTGGGAGAGGGGGCCGGGGGGTGAGGGCTGGCTCAAGACGGCCCTCACCCCCGCCCTCCGCTTACGAGGGCGCTCCAATGCGAATGTGCCCTCTCAGGTGCAGTTTTAACCGCCCGGCTGGGCAGGTACAGGTGCTATTGTACCACGTCGTAGCGAAAAGGGCAACGGCAGCTACTGCGCCCACCCCTCGGCCAGGCCCAGCAGCAAGCGCCGCAGGAATTCCAGGGCCAGGGTCGTCGTCCAGGTCCGGGCGCGGTCGTCGTGGCCGCGAAAACGGGTCTGGCGCACGTCGGCGCTGCCGGCAGAGGCCACGGCCACCCACGGCCTATCAGCCTCGCCCGCGCCGGAACCCACCACTGCCAGGCCATGCGAGGCTCCCCACGCCAGTCGCACACCCTGGGCCAGGGCTATAGCCTCGGCCTCGCCGGTTCCTTCCCCCTGATGCAGGTGCAGAAATCGGGCCAGGGCTGGGCCATCGGCGGCCACCAGCCCGCCCCGGAAGACGTCGGGATGGGCACCCATCCGCCGGCTGATGTCGCCCCGGGTGATCGTTTCGGCGACGGCCAACGTCGCGCCCTGCCCGCGCAGCAGATCGGCAATGACAGCCTCCAGCGTCGCATCGCCGACGGCATAGATGGCCGCTCCCAGGCGCTGGCGGATGCGGTCCTCAAAGTCGGCCAGCAACGCTTCGGCCTCGGCCTGGGTGGGGGCCTTGGCCACGATCCGCACGTCGGTCTGGCCGGGATGGGCCGACAGTCCGACGGTGGGGTTGGCCGATCTTTCCAGGTCGGCGATGGCCTGGTCTATGCGGCTTTCGCCAACGGCCACAGTGCGCAAGATGCGAGCCACGATCACTTCGTGCTGTCCCAACCGCTTTTGCAGGTAAGGCAACACCGTATGTTCCATCAGGTAGCGCATCTCGTGGGGCACCCCCGGCAGGGTGATGATGGTCCCTCGCCCGTCTTCGACAATAAAGCCGGGGGCGGTGCCTACCGGGTTCTCGATAGGGATACAGCCCTCAGGCAGGCAGGCCTGGCGGCGGTTGTTGTCGGTCATGCGGGCGCCGGCGCGGACAAAAAAGGCTTCGATCTGGGCCAGCAGGTCGGGGTGCAGCACCAGCGGCCGGCCGGTGACGCGCGCCACAGCCTCGCGGGTCACATCGTCCACGGTCGGCCCCAGGCCCCCGGTGACGAGGATGAGATCGGCGCGGGCCAGCGCCAGCTCGAGCGCCTGGACGATGCGCCCTTCATTGTCGCCCACGGTGGTGCGGAAATAGAGGTCAATGCCCAGGTCCCGCAACTGGCGGGCCAGGTAGGTCGCGTTGGTATCGTCAATCTGACCCAGCAGCAGCTCGGTGCCGGTGGTGATGATCTCGGCGCGCATAACACCCCTCCTCTTGAGAATTGCAACCTATTCTACCACAGGAGAGGGGAAGGCACCAAGTGGCGGGCCGGGTATTTCGCAGGGCGTGCCTTTGCCCGGACACCGGTTCTGGCGTATAATTGACCCAAGCCGTTGAGGAGAGGAAGAACATGGGCCGGATCGCAGCATTGTTTGACATGGACAAGACCCTGCTGGATACCACCTCCGGTCAGCTTTATGCCCACTATCTGTACCGGATTGGTCAGATGAAGCGCCGCGAGGTAGCTCGGGTGCTCTGGTGGGTGCTTCTCGGCCGGCTGGGGGTGTTGAATATGCAAAAGCTGCTCCCCCGGTTGTTGGCTAACGCGGCTGGTGATGACGAGGTGGCGATGCGATCGCTGTGTGATCGCTGGTTCATAGAAGAGGTACTCCCTCACCTGAGCGAGCGAGGGCAGCAGCGGGTGGCCGAACACCGGGCTCAGGGGCATGTGGTGGCCATCGTCTCGGCCTCCACCCAATATGTCGTGGGGCCGCTGGCCGCATACCTGGGCATCCCAGGCCAATATGTCTGCACCCATCTAATAAGCCGGGACGGACGGCTGACGGGGGAGATCGAACCACCGGCATGTTATGGCCAGGGCAAGGTGGTCTGGGCCGAGCGGTTTGCAGCCGAATATGGCGTAGACCTGTCGGCCAGCACCTTTTATACCGACAGCATCAGCGACCTGCCCCTTCTGGAACGGGTGGGCCATCCGGTGGCGGTGAACCCCGATCCCCGCCTGCGACGGCTGGCGCGGAAGCGGGGCTGGCCGGTGGAAAAGTTTTATTGAGGGAAAAGGAGCCGCTCCCGTCAGCTCGTCGTTCCGGCGGGAGCGGCTCTGTTTAGCCAGAGGCAACGACCAGGGCCACCGCGTAGCCGCGTTCGTGCGACAGGCTAATGGCCCAGTGGCGCAGGCCCTGTTCTTCGGCCAGGGCCAACGCCCGGCCCGACAGATAAACTACCGGCTTGCCACGGGGGTCAGACAGTACCTCTACTTCCCGCCAGCCGATGCCGTAGGCGCTGAGGTGGGCCAGCCCGACCCCCAACGCTTTAGAGACCGCTTCCTTGGCTGCCAGGCGGACGGCCAGCTCCGGCAGCCGGTCGCGGTAGCGGGCGATCTCCTCTGGCGTGTAGATGCGCACCAGGAACCGGTCGCCGTACCGCTCCACTGCCCGCCGCAGGCGTTCCACCTCGACCAGGTCTACGCCGACAGAGAACAGAGGCGACGCAGGCATGGGTGAGGCACGCCTCGCCCCTATGTTATCCGGCTCCTTCCCCATCATAGCCCCGGCCCATGCCCCGATATGTAAACCCCAGCTCGGCCATCCGCTTGGGATCATAGATGTTACGGCCATCCACCAGCACCGGCTGGCGCATGGACGACTTGACGCGGGCCATATCTAGCTGCTTAAATTCATTCCACTCGGTCACCAGGATCAGGGCGTCGGCCTCTTCGGCCACCTGATAGGGGTCCTGACAAAAGATCACATCTTTGAGCAGCCGTTGGGCATTCTCCTGGGCCTCTGGATCGTAGGCTTTGACCGTGGCCCCCTCGTGTTGGAGCATGTGGATCAGGCTGATAGAGGGGGCGTCGCGCATGTCGTCGGTGTTGGGCTTGAAGGCCAGGCCCCACAGGCCGATGACCTTGCCTCGGAAACCGCCCAGGATGTGGCGCAACTTTTGGATCAACCGCTTGCGTTGGTCATAGTTGACGTGGGTCACCGCCCGCAGGATTTCAGGGCTTTCGCCGTACAGCTCGGCCATGTGGATCAGTGCCTTGACATCTTTGGGAAAACAACTGCCCCCCCAGCCGATGCCGGCGCCCAAAAAGTGAGGGGAGATGCGGTGATCGGTGCCCATGCCGTGCGCCACCTCCTTGACATCGGCCCCCAACGCCTCGCAGATATTGGCAATTTCATTGATGAAAGAGATCTTGGTCGCCAGGAAGGCGTTGGAGGCATATTTGATCATCTCTGCCGTCCGCAGGTCGGTGATGATCCGCTCACCGCCCAGCGGATAATAGAGCTCCGCCACCCGCTCGGCAGCCTGGCGGTTGGTGGAGCCGAGCACAATGCGGTCGGGGTTCATAAAATCGTAAACGCCCGAACCCTCGCGCAGGAACTCGGGGTTGCTGACCACCCAGAAGGGCACATCATTGCCACGGATTTCGCGCACAATATCGGCCACCCAGTCGCCGGTGCCGATGGGCACGGTGCTCTTGTTGACAATGATCACCTCTTTGTGGATACGCCGGGCGATCTCTTCTGCGGTGGCGTTGACATGGGCCAGGTCGGCCTCCCCTTCGGTGCCGGTGGGCGTGCCCACGGCAATGAACACAAACTCGGCGTCGGCCATCGCCTCGTCCCAATCGGTGGTGAAGCGCAGGCGGCCAGCCTCGCTATTGCGGCGGACGATCTCTTCCAGGCCCGGTTCGTAGATGGGCAGGATGCCTTTTTTCAGGTTTTCCGACTTTTCTTTGCTGCGGTTGATGCAGATGACCTGGTTGCCCAGATCGGCCAGGCAGGCCCCCGTCACCAAGCCCACGTAGCCAACGCCTACGACTGTAATGTTTGCCATAATTTTTTACCCCCTCCTTGTTCTTTCAATTTCCAATATCGAATATCTCTGGTCCGGCAATGGCCAGCGCATACACTTCCGGGTCCAGATATTGGCGGGCCACCGCCTGAATCTCCTCGCGGGTGACAGCGTTGACCATCCCGGCGTAGCGTTCCAGGTAGTCCAGCCCCAGGCCGTAGCGTTCCATGTCCAGCAAAGCTCCGGCCACCCCTTCATTCGTCTCCAGGCGCAAAGGCATTGAACCGGTGAGGAACGACTGAGTGTCGGCCAGTTCAGCAGCGGGGATCGGCTCATCGCGCAGGCGGCGCACCTCGTAAAAGATACCGTCAATGGCCTGTTCCACGTTGGCCGGATTGACCCCGGCGATGATCAGCCACGGCCCGGCACCCAGCCCGGCCTCGAGGCGGCTGTAAACATAGTAGGCCAGGCCCTGCCGGTCGCGGATATTGTCGCCCAGGCGGCCCATCATGCCAAAGACACCCAGGATGGTGTTGGCCAGGTTGGCTTTCATAAAATCGGGATCGTGGCGGGTCAGCGCCGGCCAGCCCAACACGAGGTCCGACTGAGTTTTGCCCACCACGGGCACTGCCTGACGGCGCGGCGCGGTGAGCTGTACCGCCGGGGGGATGGTGCGGTTGGGTCTGGCCTCTGGGGCTTGCCAGTCACCCAGTCTGGCCTGCACTTTGTCCAGCACTGCCCTGGTTACAACGGCCCCCACCACGGCGACGATCATCCCATCTGGGGAGTAGTGCCGCCGATAATACTCGACCAGGTCGTCACGGGTCAGGGTAGATACGGTCTCTTCATATCCCTGGACGCTGCGACCGTAGGGGTGATCGGGATAGAGCAGGGCATCAAAGGTCAAGCGGGCCATGCGGCGCGTATCATGGGCCCGCCGCTTTAGGTCGGTGAGGATCTGGCCCTGCAGCCTGGCGGCCTCGTCGGGCGGGAAGGTGGGGTGTTGCAGGCAGTCGGCCAGGATGTCCAGGAGCAGGTCCAGGTCCTCGGCCAGGGCCTTGCCGCCAAAGCCAACGGTGTGTACCCCGCTGTGGAAGGCCAACTGGGCGCCCACCGATTCTAACGCCTCGTTGATCTGGCTGAAGGTGCGCGTCGTTGTGCCGCGCATCAGCATCCCGGCGGTCAAGTTGGCCAACCCGGCCTGAGCCGGCGCTTCGTCGAGCGCCCCGGCCCACAGGCGCCCGCCGATCACTGCCGCCGGGCTGTTGTGGTTCTCGTAGATGAGCAGGACGATGCCGTTGGGCAACTCGACGCGGGTGATGGTCTCCGGGGAGGGCATGGATGCAGCCACGATCTTGCCTCCTACAAGCCCAGGGGCACATAATGGCCCACCGTCCGGTTGCGCCGCGCCAGATAGGTGTTGGCGGCACGGTCTAGGTCCTCGACGGTGACAGCGGCCAGGCGATCCGGGAATGACTCGAACCAGGCGGTGTCGGCCACGATGGATGACAGGCCCAGCCAGAAGCCCTGATTGGTAACGCTCTCGCTGGAATAGGCGAACTGGGCCTTGCTCTGTTTGATGGCCGTCTGCAGCTCTTCAGACAAGATCGGCTGGGCAAGGATGCGGTCCATTTCGGCACTGAGGGCAGCTTCTACCTCTTCCAGGCTGCGCCCGTCACGCACGGTAGCCACAATGTTATAGACATACGGGTCAAGCATGGGCGACAGCGATCCGGATACACTGGCCGCCAGGCCGGTCTCCACCAGCGCCCTGTACAGCCGTGAGCTGCGGTTGGGCGGCGGCCCGGAAAACAGGTTCATGCCGCTGGCGCCGGTCAGGATCGTGCTGAGCACGGCCATGGGAAAGAAATCGGGGTGGGCCGCCTGGGGGGCTTTGTAGGCTACCTGAAGATAGGCGGTAGCGCCCGGCCCCTCCAGAACGACGCGGCGCTCCCCGCGCTGTGGCGGCTCTGGGCGGTTCACCGGCGGTGGATCGGAGCGAGGGGGAAGGGGAGCAAACAGCTCGGCGATGCAGGCCAGCATCTGCGGCGGGTCGAAATCGCCCACCGCCACAACGATGGCGTTGTTGGGGCCGTAGTAGGTCTGATAGTGGCGCCATAGATCCTCGTGGCCGATCGTCTCCAGATCGCACAGATCGCCGATGGTTTCATGGTGGTAAGGATGCACCCGGAAGGCGGTGCCGATCACCTCCTCATTCAGCAAAAAGACCGGCTCATTTTCGGCCCCTTGCCGCTCGGAGATGATGACCGTGCGTTCCAAAGCTACCTCTTCTGGATCAAAGAGGGCGTTGACCATGCGGTCAGCCTCGATGCGCAGGCCCAGGTTCACCCGGTCGGCCGGCAGCGTCTCGAAAAAGGTGGTAAAATCGAGCCAGGTCATACCGTTCATCACGCCGCCGTTGCGGGCGATCTGCTTGTCAATTTCCCCCTTGGGGAACGCCGACGAGCCTTTGAACAGCATATGTTCGGCCCAGTGGGCGATGCCGGTGATGCCGGGCACCTCGTTGCGGCTGCCAACCCGGTACCACACCCAAAAGGTGGTCACCGGGGCGTGATGGTCCTCTTTTAACAGCACGGCCAAGCCGTTATCCAGGGTATGTTTCAGAATTGCCATAGTCAAGCCCCAGGGACGCAGGCGTGCTATTCGCCGCCATACCCGCGCCCCACGCCCCGATAGATAAAGCCCAATGCCTTCATCTGCTCCGGATCGTAGATGTTGCGGCCGTCCACAATGATCGGCCGGCGCATAGCTGCCTTGAGGCGGGGCAGCGACAGGTGCTTGAATTCATTCCACTCGGTGACGATGACCAGGGCGTCGGCCCCTTCCGCGACCTGATAAGCGTCCTGGCACAGGGTGACATCGTGCAGGTAGCGGTCGGCATTGACCATGGCCACCGGGTCGTAGGCTCGGATGCGGGCCCCCTCACTTTGCAACAGATGGATCAGCTCCACCGACGGCGCTTCGCGCATGTCATCGGTGTTCGGCTTGAAGGCCAACCCCAGGATGCCGATCACCGTTTCGTCCAATGTGCCCAGCAGATCTCGCAGTTTGTGGACCACCTGCCGCCGTTGATCGCGGTTTATGTCCATCACCGCCCGCAGCAGTTGGGGATGGCAGCCGTGGACGGCAGCCATGTGAGCCAGGGCCTGCACGTCCTTGGGGAAGCAACTGCCGCCAAAGCCGATGCCCGCATCCAGAAAGTAGCGGCCAATCCGCTTGTCGTAGCCCATCCCCACCGCTACCTCCTTCACGTCGGCCCCCAAGGCCTCGCAGATGCTGGCGATCTCGTTGATGAACGAGATGCGGGTGGCCAGGAAGGCGTTGGAGGCATATTTGATCATCTCGGCGGTGCGCAGGTCGGTGATCATGATCGGGGCCCGGAGCGACAGGTAGAGTTGGGCCACCTGGGCCGCTGCATCGGGGTTCAGCGAACCGAGGACGATGCGGTCGGGATACATAAAATCGTTGATGGCCGACCCCTCACGCAGGAACTCGGGATTGCTGACGACAGAAAAGTCAATCGGTTGCTGCTGGTGGCGGCGGACGATGTCGGCCACCCAGTCGCCGGTGCCGATGGGCACCGTGCTCTTGTTGACGATGATCAGGGGATGGTCCATGGCCCGGGCAATGCTCCGCGCCGCCGCCCGGACATATTTCAGGTCCGCTTCACCGCCGCTGCCCTGGGGCGTGCCTACGGCGATAAAGGCGAACTCTGCCTGGGCCAGCCCTTCCGGGTAGGAGGTAGTGAAGTAAAGGCGTTCTGCCTGGGCATTGCGCCGGACCATCTCTTCTAGGCCGGGCTCATAGATCGGCATCACCCCGCTGCGCAGTTTTTCGATCTTGGACTCGTCTACATCCACGCAGGTTACTTGATGACCCAGATCGGCAAAGCAAGTCCCGGTCACCAGGCCCACATATCCGACGCCGATCACACAAATTTTTCTCATGGAATTCAGCCCTCATTGCCGGTAGTTGTCCGTTTTGCCATGTGCCTCGTACATGGGGGAGCAGATAGGGTGGCGAGCACCCACCCCCGGCACTCCGGCATCCACTATACCACAAAAACGAGGCTTTTTCAAATAACCGGGGCGGGCAGGCTACAGCCCCGCCTTGAAGCGCAAGAGTGCGTCGGGAAGTTTGCGGTGAAATTAACCAAAATAGAAAGAAACAGCGTCTTGCCCTTGACAGCAGCCCAGGTTTGTGATATGCTTGCCCCATCTGCAAACCTTGGGAGTCGAAATGCTGCGCGAACGAGTTACCGAAGATGTCTATGTATTCATCAGTGCGCTCTATGTCGAAGTGGCTGCTACCGTCGTTGTAACCCCTGCGGGGGCGGTGGTCATTGACACCCTTCCCTTTCCCCAAGAAACCAGCCAGATCCGCGAATTCATCCAGCGACAGTGCCCCCGCGGCGTCCGCTATGTGGTGCTCACCCATCATCACGCCGACCATGTGTACGGCAGCTACCTGTTCCCCGAGGCGGAATTGATCGCGCACCGCCAGTGCCGCCAGATTTTGCTCAAGGTCGGTGAAGAGAGCCTGAATCAGGCCAAAGTCCAGAACCCGGCCCTGGCTCCGGTCCAACTGCGGATTCCCCAGTTGGTCTTTGAGACCGAGATGCTGCTGCGGCTGCACGACAAGACACTGCACCTCATGCACGCGCCGGGGCATTCAGCCGATGGGGTCATGGTCCATATCCGCGAGGATAAGGTGTTGGTCGCCGGTGACGTGGTCACCCCGGTGCCATTCATCGCCCGTGGCAATCCCGATGATCTGATGCACTCTTTGAAGCAGATCAAAGCCCTGAGCCTGGAAAATGTGATCCAGGGCCACGGCGGAGTCCTTTTGCGCGGGGAGATTGACGAGACGGTGGACAGCAGCATCGCCTATCTGCAAACGATCAAAAAGCGGGTGCGGGCGGTTGTGGAGAAGGGATTGCCCCAGTCGGAGCTGAAAAAGATTGATATCGAGTCATGTGGCAAATCGCGCATCCCCCTGGGGGGCCTGGTGCAGCGGCTGCATCAGGCCAACCTCGACTATCTGTATGCCGAGGAGCAGGGCGGAGGGCAGGAAGGAAAGCAGGAGAGGTGAAGGGGAAAGAGGAGAAGGACCGGGTTGAGGAGATTGCGGCCGAGATCGCCGCGTTGGAACCGGAGGAGAAACGGCGGTTGTTCGATCTTCTGGCTGCCCAGGGGGAACTGCCAGGCCGTGCGACAGCTTTGCCGTCGGGACAACTGGAACTGTTCCCTCCCGCTTCTCGGCCGGCAGGCCGGGCCGATTACCTCCTGGTCTTTGATGGCGGCAGCCGGGGCAATCCCGGCTGGGGGTATGGCAGCTACGTCATCGTCCGCGTGCCCGATGGCCGCCGCCAGCTAAAGCGCCTGGAGCTGGGCGATGGCTACACCAACAACGAGGCCGAATATGACACCTTGATCGCTGCCTTGCACGACCTGATCCAGCGCATCGAGAAGGCAGGGCGCCGACCCGAGGAATTCACCGTGGAAATACGGGGCGATAGTGCATTGGTCATCAGCCAGTTGCAAGGCAAGTGGAAAGCCAAGGAGTTGCGCATGAGGGAGCGGCGTGACCGCTGCCTCCACCTGCTGCAACGCTTTGGGGGGGTGGAACTCAAAACCCAACCGCGCGAGGCAAGCGTTCAGATCTTGGGACACTGACGTTTTTTGACAGACTCGCCGATTTGTGATATAGTTGCGTCATTCATATAGTCCAAAAGGCTGTGAAGGGAACGAGTAGGCGAGGTGGAACGCCCAGAGAGTCCGGCCAGAAGGGTGGAAGCCGGATGCGGAAAGCCCGCCGAATATCCTCCTGGAGCCGCCAACCGAACATTGGCGTGTAGCAGATAGCGGATGGTATTATTGGCCATAAGCCATCAGCCATCAGCCATAAGCCATCGGCCATAAGCCATAAGCCATCGGCCATCGGCCATCGGCCATAAGCCATCAGCCATCAGCCATCGGCCATCAGCCATAAGCCATAAGCCATCGGCCATAAGCCATCGGCCATCAGCCAATAAGTAGACTTGGCCGGCATCGCCCACCGTTAGCCGGGCGCGGGTATCGTCCTGAGGAGGAAAGGCTCTATCCTCTGTTGGTGGCACTCCGCCATCCAATGTAAGGACTGTACCCGGCAAAGCGAGCGGTAACGCTAAGAAGGGTGGTACCGCGGGAGTGGGGTGTCAGCGCTCTCGTCCCTTGGGTTGAGAGCGCTTTTTGTATTCGCAGACTCTCGCTGAAAAAGCCATGTTTCAACCGCAGAGACGCCACGGAGGTTTCTCTGTGCCTTCTTCGCCTCGGCGGTGGAATCCCAGAGCTTTTTCAGCAGCCACTCAAGGAGGGAATGGCGTGAAGTATGTGCCCTATTCCAAACTAAGTGGCCTGCCCAACATCATCGTAGATGGGGCAGCCCAGGCCGATACGGTGTTGACCTTGAGCCACTGGCCCGGCAGCAGCTCGCCGGCCGAGTTCCGCGCCGACACCGGTACCGAGACCGTGTTGAACTACCTGGCCACCCCAGGGGCCCAAAAGCAGTATGCTCCCAAGGTGCGCATTGTGTCAAACAACCACTTTGACGAGGATGGGCTTTGCTCGGTGTGGGCCATGCTCCATCCCGCCCTGGCCTTGAAACGGCGGGAACTGCTGATTGACGTGGCTACAGCCGGCGATTTCAACACCTACCGCCGACCGCAGGCGGCCAAAGTGGTGTTCACCATCCGCAGCTATGCCGATCCGGAGATCTCTCCTGTGGCCGGCAAACTCCAGGGGGACGACGGCACCGGCAGTGCCCGGTATCAGGCCCTGCTGCCGCTGCTGGAAGGCTTTCTAGAGGACACCGACCACTACGGGCCTTACTGGGATGCAGAGTGGTCGGCCATGCTCAAAAGCAAGACGGCGATGGTCACCGGTCAGGTTGAGCTGCACGAAATCCCCCACGTTGACCTGGCGGTGGCCCAGGCGCCTGAATTCCTGCATCCGATGGTGCTCTACAACAGCACCGAGCGCCTGCGGGTGTTGACGGCGCTGCCCGGTGGCTTGTACCTGTTGCGCTACCGCTACGAAACGTGGGTGCAGTTTGCCAGCCGGCCGGTGATGCCCCGCGTGGACCTGACCCCGTTGTTGCCGCGCTTGCAGGAGCTGGAACGGTCTGGGGCCAGGTGGACCTTTGACGGCATCGCTGCCACCACCCCCGCACTCCGGCCGGTGGGGCCCGATGGCCAACCGGCCCCCAGCAGCCTCAAGTTGGAAACTCTGCTTGACGAGCTGGTGGCCTTTTACGAACGAGAGCAAAACAATCCGGCCATGCAATGGAATCCTTACGAGGGCCGGGCTACAAGCGAATAAGGGGCCAGGAAATGACAGAGAACCTGTATCAAACTGACAGTTACATAAAAGAGTTTGAGGCGGTGGTGACGGCGGTAGAGGGGCAGGCAGTGGCCCTGAACTGCACAGCCTTTTACCCTGGCGGAGGCGGCCAGCCACACGATACCGGGATGCTGACCTGGGCCGACGGTTCGGCGCGGGTGGTCAAGGTACAGAAGCAAGGAGATGAGATATGGCACACGCTGGAAGGCGATGTGCCCCCGGTTGGTACCCCTGTCCACGGGGCACTGGATTGGGAGCGGCGCTATCAACTGATGCGCACCCACACTGCGCTTCACGTCCTGTGTGGCGTAGTGTGGCGCGACTATGGCGCGCTCGTCACCGGCGGCAACATGGACCCGCTCCAGGGCCGGATGGATTTCGAGTTCGAGACGATGCACAAGGAGCTGGTGGCCGAGATCGAAGCCCGTGTCAATGCCGAGATTGCCAGGGGCCATCCGGTGCGTGTGGCGGTGCTGCCCCGCGAACAGGCATTCCAGATCCCCGATCTCATCCGCACCAAAATCAACCTGCTGCCCCCGCACATCCAAGAGGTGCGCACGGTAGAGATCGAGGGCCTTGACCTGCAAGCCGATGGCGGCACCCACGTGGCCAACACTTCTGAGGTGGGCCGGGTGCGCGTTGTGGATTACAAGAGCAAAGGGGCGATCAACAAGCGAATCTATATCGAACTGGACGAAAGCGTTGGATAGCCGAGGGCAATGCAGAGGAGCCGAGGGTGATGCCCTCGGCTACCCTAAGAAAAGAGAGGAGGATAACAAGGAGATGCAACATTCACGACGATCATCTCCGTGCTCGATTGCTGACTCCGAGATCGTCATCCCATAAACCAGCAAAAAATCTTACGATTTCGGAGGAGGAGCTATGTTCGAACCGGTACCCAATCAGGTAGATTTTGTCCAACTGGAACATCAGGTGCTCGACTTTTGGAAACGGGTCGGTGCCTTTCAAAAGTTGCAACAAAAAAACAAGGGGAACAAGAAATTTTCCTTCATTGACGGGCCGATCACCGCGAACAACCCGATGGGTGTCCATCACGCCTGGGGACGCACCTACAAAGACCTGTTCTTGCGCTACAAGGCGATGCGCGGCTATGACCAACGCTGGCAGAACGGCTTTGATTGCCAGGGGCTGTGGGTCGAGGTCAATGTGGAACGCGACATGGGCTTCAAGACGAAAAAGGACATCGAAGCCTATGGCCTGGCCCAGTTCGTCAACTTGTGCAAGCAGCGGGTGCTCGAATTCTCGGCTGTCCAGACGGAGCAATCAATCCGCCTGGGCTACTGGATGGACTGGAACGACCCGGCCATGCTCCGCGATCTGAAAGCCAAAATGGCCCAGGACCCATTGCAGGTGATCACGGTAAACGGCCCCTACGGCCCGGTGACCGGCACCGTAGAGCAGATTGTCGGGCGGCTGGGCCTGCCGGAGCTGGGCGGCAGCTATTTTACCTTCAGCGACGAGAACAACTATACCATCTGGGCTGCCCTGAAGAAATGCCACGAAAGCGGCTGGATCTACAAAGGCACCGACGTGATGCCCTGGTGCGCCCGTTGTGGCACCGGCATCAGCCAACACGAGATCGTCACCGAGGGCTATCAGGAGCTGACCCACCCCAGCATCTTTTTGCGCTTTCCCCTGCGCAACCGCCCCGGCGAAGACCTGTTGGTGTGGACCACCACCCCCTGGACCCTGACCAGCAACGTCGCAGCGGCGGTCCATCCCGACCTGCCGTATCTCCTGGTGGAGAATCAGGGGCATCGCTTCTGGCTGAGCAAAGGCGCGCTGGACAATGCCCTGCGCGGCCCATACACCATCCTGGACGAAAAGCCCGGTGCTGCGCTGGAAGGCTGGACCTACGATGGCCCCTTTGACGAGTTGCCGGCCCAGCAACAGAGCGGTTCGGCAGCAGCGCATCGCGTCATCCTGTGGGACCTGGTGGGCGAGGCGGAGGGCACAGGCATCGTGCACATAGCCCCCGGCTGTGGCGCGGAAGACTTTGTACTGGGCAAAGAGCTGGGCCTGCCGGCCATCGCTCCGCTGGACGAGAGCGGCATCTTTCTCGACGGGTTCGGGTGGCTGACCGGCAGGAGCGTTTACGGTTCGGCGCAGCCGATCTTTGACAACCTGGCGCAGAAGGGCCTCCTCTACCGCCTGGAGGATTACACCCACCGCTACCCGGTCTGCTGGCGTTGCCAAAGCGAGCTGGTCTTTCGCCTGGTGGACGAGTGGTTCATCAGCATGGGCGACCTGCTGGACAAGCCCTACGATCAGCTCACTGCTGAGGAAAAAGCCACCCGGCTGCGCTACCTGATCATGGATTCGGTGCAAGAGACGCGCTGGATCCCCGATTTCGGTTTCGAGCGCGAGATGGATTGGCTGCGCAACATGCACGACTGGATGATCTCGAAAAAGCGCTACTATGGCCTGGCGCTGCCTATCTGGGAGTGCCACCTTTGCGGCTGGTTCGACGTCATCGGCAGCGAGGCGGAGCTAAAGGCGCGGGCCGTCGCCGGTTGGCAAGAGTTCGAGGGCCACACCCCGCACCGACCCTACGTGGACGCGGTCAAAATCCGCTGCGAACGGTGCGGCGCCGAGATCAGCCGCATCCCCGACGTGGGCAACCCCTGGCTCGATGCCGGCATCGTCGCCTATTCCACGTTACAGTACCGCACCAACCGCGACTACTGGCGAGAATGGTTCCCGGCAGACCTGATTACCGAAAGCTTTCCGGGGCAGTTCCGCAACTGGTTCTATTCGATGCTGGCCATGAGCACCATCATGGAGCGCCGAGCCCCCTTCCGCACGGTCCAGACCTACGCCACGCTCCTGGCCGAAGATGGCCGGCCGATGCACAAAAGCTGGGGAAACGCCATCGAGTTCAACGACGCAGCCGACTCGATGGGGGTAGATGTGATGCGCTGGATGTACTGCGCCCACAAGCCGGAGACCAACCTGCTCTTCGGCTACCAACTGGCCGATGAGACCCGCCGCCGCTTCCTCCTGCCGCTGTGGAATGTTTATTCCTTTTTTGTCACCTACGCCAACCTCGACCGGTGGCAACCGACCAATACTCCGCATCCGATAGCCAACAGCCAATTGCCAGAACTCGACCGCTGGATTGTAGCCCGGCTCAATCAGGTGGTCGCGGCGGTGACGGATCGGCTGGATGACTATGATCCCTACGGCGCAACGCTGGCGGTGGAACCGTTCCTGGACGATCTGACCAACTGGTATGTGCGCCGCAGCCGCCGCCGCTTCTGGAAGAGCGAGCACGACGCCGACAAAGAGGCCGCCTACACGACCCTGTACCATGTCCTGCTGACCCTGGCCAAGCTGCTGGCCCCCTTTGTGCCGTTCGTGACCGAAACGATCTATCAGAACCTGGCCCGCTCTGCCGACCGGGGCGCTGCCGAAAGCGTCCACCTCTGCGACTGGCCAACCGCCGATGAAAGCCTGGTGGACCGGCAGCTATTGGACCGCATGGACCTGGCGATGCAGATTGCCGCCCTGGGCCGCTCGGCGCGGAGCACAGGGGGCGTCAAGCTACGGCAGCCCCTCGCCAGGGCGCTGGTCTATGCCGGGGATCGGGCCGCCGATCTGGGGCCGCTGTCTGACCTGGTAGCCGATGAACTCAACGTAAAGGCGCTAGAGTTCGTAGAGACCGAGGCAGATCTGGTGCGGTATGAAATCGGCCTGCTGCCCAACCTGCTGGGGCCCAAACATGGCAAACGGTTCCCCCTGCTGCGCCAGGCCGTCGCCGCTGCCGATGCCGGGGCACTGGCCCGGCGCTTTCGGGCCGGCCTGGAGGCCGTTATAGAGCTCAACGACGGCGGCCCGCCGGTGGAACTGCTGCCACAAGAGGTGGAGGTCCGCCTTCACGGGCGCGAGGGCTATGCCGTGGCCGAAGAAAAGGGCCTGGTGGTGGCCGTAGACGTGACCCTCACGCCGGAGCTGGCCCGTGAAGGGCTGGCCCGCGACCTGGTGCGCCGGGTGCAGACGATGCGCAAGGAGGCCGACTACCAGCTTGCCGACCGCATCGTCACCTTTTACGCTGCCGATGAGGAAATCCAATCGGCCATAAGCGACTGGGCCGGCTACATCCAGGCCGAAACGTTGAGCGTGGAACTGGTGCCCGGCCCTGTGCCCACCGAGGTGGACCGCCGCGAGTCGTTCAAGCTGGAGGGGCACCCGGTGACGCTGGGTATCAGAAAGGTGTCGTAACCCCGAGGGCAATGCACCTTGCCCCAGGCAGGTGCGTTGCCCCCGATTCTATTGGATCATGCGACAGTTCAGAAGCTTTGTTGTGGCTCTATGCATGACCTACGCCGGCGCCATCATTCTCTGGCAGATGTTGCGTTTGGTATGGGGCGACCGCTGGTGGTGGCTGGCGTGGGCCAACATCCTGAGCCTCTACCTGTTTCTGCCCCTGGCGGTTTTGGGGCCGTTGGCACTGGCAAGCCGCCGCCGGCTGGCCATCGCGGCGGTTGCAGTGCCGTTGGGGGTGTGGTTGGCGCTGTATGGCGGGCTGTTCCTGCCCCAGATCGCACCTGCCAGGGCCGAGGAAGCCAGGCCGCTCCGGGTGATGACCTGGAACATCCTCTACCTGAACGACGACGGGGCAGCGGTTGAGCGCGTCGTGCGGGCCGAAGCGCCAGATTTACTCTGCTTGCAGGAGCTGACCCAACGGTTTGCTGCCGACCTGGCGGACCGCCTGGGCGACCGCTATCCATATCGGGTCCTGTTGCCGCAAGAGGGAGTCATTGGCCTGGGGGTGTTCAGCCGCTATCCCCTGCGCGATGAAGGGCAAATCCCCGACCCGGCGGAGGAGCTGGGCTGGTGGGCGCACAGTGCCCAGGCGGTAGCGGTTGAGTTCGCCGGGCAATCGGTATGGCTGCTAAATGTGCACGCCCTGCCCCCAGACTGGCCGCGCCTCTCCCGCCGCTGGTTGCACAGCTCGGAGGTGAGCTTCCGGCTGCGTGAGCAGGAGGTCCTGACCTGGCTGGAGTGGCTGGCGCAGCGTGACGGTCCGGCGATCGTCGTCGGAGATTTCAACGTGACGGATCAAAACAGAGCCTATCGTCTGATGGCCAGGCAGCTCCGCGATGCCCATCGGCAGGTGGGCTGGGGGCTGGGTCATACCGCCCCTGCCTCGGCAGAGGGCCTGGATGCCATACCCTCCCCCAGCCGCCTTTTTCGGATTGATTATGTGTGGTACTCGGATCACTGGCTGGCGCTGGCCGCCCATGTGGGTGGCTGGGACGGCCATTCGGACCATCTGCCGGTGGTGGCCGATCTGGCTCTGCGGGCCGGCAGGTGACGGCAGAGGGTCGAATTGGCCCCATCCCCGGTGCAAGAGGGTAGGCTGATCGTTGCCCGGCTGCAGGGATTCCGTCGGCTCACCGCGCAGGGAGCAACTTGCTCATTTTCGAGCCTTGAAGTAGAATAGGAAGCCAAGATGTGGTAATGGACCTGGTGTGGAGGAAGGATGGCAGTTAGAAGACCCGAGGTGCTCCGGTCGTTCCTGGAGAGTGAACGGGCGCGGCTGGAAGCTGTGATCGCCCAGATGGATGCCGAGGGCGGCTCTAATCTGGGCCTTGGCAATCACATGGCCGACGACGCCAGCGAGGCCTTTGAGCAAGCCAAAGAACATGCACTCCACTTGAATGCAAAGCAGTTGTTGGAACAGGTCAACGACGCATTGGAGCGATTCCGGCAGGGGACCTACGGCCTGTGCGATCAGTGCGGGGACGAGATTGATCCGGCGCGGCTGAAAGCTCTGCCCTATGCGACGCTGTGCCTGCGTTGCCAGCAACGTCTCAGATCATAGCAGGCGAAGAGAACCTTGCCATCGAACCGTCTCCGAAACTGGTTCCTGTTGGCCGGCCTGGCGTTCCTTTTCCTGGCAGTGGACCAGGGAAGCAAGTGGTTGGTCCGGCAAAACCTGGCCGTCGGTGAGGCATGGGCACCCATCCCTGCCTTATCCCGAATATTCACCTTTACCCACGTACAGAATACCGGCGTGGCCTTTGGGCAATTCCCAGGGTTGGGCTGGTTATTCATGCTGGTCAACCTGGCGGTCCTGGTTGGCATCCTGGTCTATTATCCCCGCATCCCGACAGGGCAACGGCTCCTGCGCCTGGCCATAGCCCTCATCCTGGCCGGTGACCTGGGCAACGTCATCGATCGGCTGCGAACCACCTATCTCATCGCCCGGAGCACAGGCAATGTATGGACGGCGCTGCCCCAAGCCTATGTGACCGACTTTTTCGATATCAAAATCTGGCCGGTCTGGAACGTGGCTGACATGTGCGTGGTGGGTGGGGTGGCGATCCTGGCCTGGACCTTTTGGCAAGCCGAAAGAAGGACCAACGACGAAGGACTGACGACGAAGGACTAACAACGAAGGACCGTTCATGGGCAAGGCCGGGGCGAGAGAGGCCCGGTTCTTGTTTTTGGGGGCAATGAACGTGCAACAGGTTGAGATCCAGGTGGAGGAGGGCGGGACACGCCTGGACAGGTTCCTGGCAGACAGGCTGACGGAACTATCGCGCTCAGCGGTGCAGCGGCTGGTAGACGAGGGGCTGGTCGTCGTGAACGGCAAGCCGGTCAAAGCCGGCTACAAAGTTCGGCTGGGCGACGTGATAGCTGTTCACTTGCCGGCCCAGGAGCCACAGGAGCTGTCTGCCGAGGCGATCCCGCTGGTGGTGGTGTACGAAGATGAGGCGTTGCTGGTGGTGGACAAACCGGCAGGGATGGTGGTCCACCCGGCACCAGGCCACCAGGGCGGGACGCTGGTCAACGCCTTGCTGGCCCACTGCCCCGGGCTGGCCAGTGGCAGCGAGGGGTGGCCGGGCATCGTCCACCGCCTGGACCGGGATACGTCGGGGCTTCTTCTGGTTGCAAAAGAAGAAAAGGTGCGCCTGGCTTTGCAGCGGCAGTTCAAAACGCGCCGGGTGCGCAAGGTCTACCAGGCGTTGCTGGACGGTTGTCTGCAGCCGTCCAGGGGACGCATCGAAGCGCCGCTGGGCCGGGACCCGCAGCAACGGCAGCGGTTCGCCGTCCTGCCCGGCGGGCGCGAGGCTATCACCGAGTATCGCGTGGTGCAGCAGTTCACCCACCAGGCCGGGCCGTCAGCCGGCGATTATACCCTGGTCGAGGCAGAGCCCAAGACCGGGCGCACACACCAGATCCGCGTCCATTTCGCTTCTATCGGCCATCCGGTGGTGGGCGACCGGGTGTATGGCCGGCGGCGGACATCCCTGCCTGTGTCCCGGCAGTTCCTCCATGCCTGGCGGTTAGAGTTCATACACCCGCTCAGCGGGCAGCGCCTGGAGCTGGAGGCACCGCTGCCCCCCGATCTCCGCGCGATACTGGACCTTTTACGCGGCGGATAGGTCAGCTCCGCCGAGTCATTTCTTTTTGCCCTTCTTGTCCTTTTTCTTTCCCCCTTTTTCCTTCTTGGCCTTCTTTTCTTCCTTCTCGGCGGCCTTTTCCTCAGCCTTTTTAGCCTTCTTTTCCTCTTTTTCTTCCTTTGCCACTTTTTCCTCCTTTTTGCCCCTGGCTACAGGATCGGGGGGGACGTAGTCGAGCTCACGGCTCAACACTTCCACCAGCGTCCGCAAGGTTTTGACTCGGGCGTACCACTTGCAGTTGCCCTCGACGACGGTCCACGGTGCCGTGAGGGTGCTCGTCTTGAGCAACATGTCGTTGATCGCCTCTTCATACGCGTCCCATTTGGCGCGGTTGCGCCAGTCCTCCTCGGTCAACTTCCATGCCTTGTAGGGGGTTTCCTGGCGTTCCAGGAAGCGGCGCAGCTGCTCTTCCTGGCTGATATGGATCCAGAACTTGACCAGGATGGTGCCAAAATCTACCAGTTGTCGCTCGAACTCGTTGATCTCGCGGTAAGCGCGCTTCCATTCCTCCTCGGTGCAAAAACCTTCCAGCCGCTCGACTAGCACCCGGCCGTACCAGCTCCGGTCAAAGATGAGGATCTGCTTCTCGTCGGGCGGCCTGAGCCGGCGCCAAAAGCGATACAGGTAGTGGTGGGTCTTGTCCTCTCCCTGGGGCGCGGCGATGGGATAGACCTCATAGCCACGGGGGTCCAGTCGCTCGGTGACCCGTTTGATGTTGCCCCCCTTGCCGCCGGCGTCCCAGCCTTCATAGACGATGACCAGCGGGCGCTTGTGGACGTACAGCTGATAGGCCAGCGCCCGCAATTGCAGTTGGTAGCGGATCAGGTCGCGGACATATTCTTCTCTGGTCAGGCTTTTGCTCAGATCGATCGTCTCCAGCATGGCCCCTCCCCCTATTCTTCGCCTTCCTGCGCTTCTGCTTCGGCGCTCAGCTCCGCATCCAGGCTTTCGCTGTCGGCCCCTTCGTTGGCCGTTGCGTCGTCCGGTGCTTCAGGCGGCAGCTCCAGGCCCCTGTCTTTCAGCGCCTCCTCTAAGCGGCTGATGATGGTCTGAAAGATCTTGATCCGCGCCCAGCGCCGGTCGGTGGCCTCGACGATGGTCCACGGCCCCCATTCGGTGTCGGTTCGCTCCAACATCTCTTCGATGGCGACCACATACTCGTCATATTTGCGGTGGTGTTCCCAATCCTCCGGTTGCACGTGCCAGTTTTTGAGCGGGTCCTTTTCCAGCATCTTGAATCGCCGGGCCTGTTCTTCACGGCTGATGTGCAGGAAGAACTTGATGATCACGTAGCCATCGTCGGCCAGGGTTCGCTCAAAGTCCACGATGTCGCGGTAGCCCTTGCGCCACTCCTCCTCCGGCGTCAGGCCCTCCACCCGCTCGACCAGCACCCGGCCGTACCAGCTACGGTCAAAGATGGCCATTTCGCCATAGTTGGGGATTTTCAGCCAGAACCGCCACAGCCAGGGCAGGTGGGTTTCGAAGGTGCGTGGGGCCTGGATCGGATAGAGTTTGAAACCGCGCGGGTCGAGCCGCGAGGTGAGCAGGTTGATGGAGGTGCCTTTGCCGGCAGCGTCCCATCCCTCGAAGACGATGATGCTGGGAATCTGGGCATCCCAACAGGCTTTTTCCAGGTCATACAGCCGCCGTTGCAGATGGGGCAACAGGCGCTTATACTCTTCCTTGGGTAGCTTGCGGGTGAGATCGACCTTTTCGAGCATAGATTTTGCCCCCTTTTACAGAATTGCAACGGCCTGGGCCACCAATCGGCTAAATTGGGTGCTGTTGAACCGCTGCCAGGCCTGAGGAAAGGTCACCAGCAGGTGTTGGAGCTCTGCCTGCCTGACCGCCAGGTAGGCAGCCACGCCGGGGGCCACCACCGGCGCTGCCCGGTCGGGCGAGGGGCGCGCAGCGACATCGCCGCCCCATGTGCCCCACACCAAAAAGTCGCGCAGGATGCCGCTGGCCACCACGGCGTCCTGCAATTCGCCCAGGTGATCCTGCAGGGCTACAACCTCTTTGATGAGGGTGGGGGTCTCTGGCCCCAGCACTTCGCCAAAGAATTCCAGGGTGTAGCGCAGCCGCTTACAGGCGATGCGCAGGGCGTGGAGCCTGGTCAGGGGCGGGTTGGGGATGGTCACCCACTCGTCGTAGGCGCGGACGGCGGCCAGCCGCTCATAGACCGCCACAGGAGCGGCATGGCGCACGCGGTAGGGGTGAGGATCGCCTTCGTCCAGGGTGATGGGGCGGCTGCCCAGGCCCTCTGTCTCCACAAATTCGGTAAAGCGATCTTTGAAGCGGGCGTATCGGCTGCTATCCAGGTAGGCAAGCATCGCCTGGCGGGCAGTGTCGCGCTGTTCCTCCAGCACGGCCAAAAAACTGTCCATGTCGCCCCGTTGCGCCTCGGGTAAGGTGCTCAGGTGGGCCTGGACCCTGGCGCGAAAGACATCCAGGTCGCGCACCGCGCCCAGCGCCCGACCGGTGCGCCGCAGCCCCTTCAACAGCGGGGCGATAGCCTGCGCTTCGTAATAGTCCGCAAAGACACGAAGGGCCGCCCGCATCCGCCGCGTAGCGACGCGCATATCGTGCAGCGCCTCGATATCCTGCCCCAGCCGCGTGCCCGGCTCGTGAAAGAGCAGACGGCGCCAGTGAAAGCGCAAGATCTTGCGCCCGGCCTCGCTCATCGGGTCATCCGGATCGATCCCCGGCCGTTTGAGCAGCTCGACCGGGGGTGCCGGTTGGGGGGGCGGGGCTGCTGGCATCTCTTTCTCGGCAGCAAGGGGGGGCCGGTCGGGCTCCTCTTCCTGCTCCTGCCGGATCGCCGGCCCGGTGGTGGGGGCCGGGTTCAGTTCCTGGTGGGGAAAGATGCCCAGCCGCTGTCGGTGGAAGGCGCTCAGCCAGTAGCGGGCGCGGCGCGGCGAGAGCCTGGCCCGCTCCAGCATCTCGGCGCGGGAAAGGCCATCATCCCAGGCCAGCAGCAAGCGGGCGCGGCGGGCGAGTGCTTCTCGCCCCTGGGCCAGTCGCTCGACAACGGCCCGCTCGGCAGGGGTCAAACGCCCCCCGGAGCCGGCCGGGAACAAAGCCAGGGCCCGCTCGAATTTGGAGCGGGGTTCAGGGGTCAGGCCCCATACCGTTTGCAGGTCGGCCACCAGCCTGTGCAGGTCCTCTTCGCTGCCATCGGCCAGGAGCTCGGCTTCCAGTTCCAGAAAGCTGATTGTGGGCCGGCGCAGATCGGCCCCATACACCTCGACGCGGTCCAGGGCAAGCTCGGCCACGGCCCGATCGCCGTCGTACAGCAGGCGGCAGTGGCGGGTCTGTTCCAGCTCAAAGAGAGGCAGGAGCGGCTCGCCGCCGCCCAGGCTTAGAGCCAGGTCGCGGGCCTGGCCGGGTGGCCATTCCTGGGGGGGAAGGGGGTCGGTCAGCTCGACCTGGTACTCGGCGCGGCGATGGACCGCCCCCGCTGCGCCACCCAGACCCTTGAGGCTGACCAGGGTGCGCCCATCCTGACGGCGTAGCCGGCAGGCATAGCCGCCGGCCAGGATCGCCCGCCCGGCCGTATCCAGGTAGCGATCGTGGAGTTTGATCAGCGTGGCTTCGCTCAGGCTGAATCCGGCCAGCGTCGTCGTTTCCAGCAGCCGCCGAAATGTCCGCTCGTCGGGAATGCCAAATTTAGCCTCGATTTCCACAGGAGACTCCCCCTCCTTGTCTGTGGCCTGGTTAGCGGTTGCCCTACAGGTTGTCAATCCGCGACCGCAGTTGCCCCAATGTGGCGCCGATCGCGCTCAATTCCCCCTCGACCCGGGACAGTTTTTGCTGTTCGGCGCGGACAAAGCGGGTGTAGGGCTCGATCGCCTCGCGGAGCCTTTGCAGGCTGTGCGCCAGCTCCCGCTCAAATTCCGCGCTCATGGCGGCCATTAGCTGCTGGCGCAGGTTCTCCAGCTTTTCATTCAGGTCGTTCTTGGCCTGCCGCCGCTTGGCGGGGATAATGAGCAGGCCCACCACGGCCAGTGCCCCGGCCGACAGGAGCCCGGTAAAGTCGAGCAATGCGCCGTGGAGGATGGCCAGCAACAGGGCCCCCAACCCCACCGCCCCCACCTGGGTCAGGGCCAAGCCTGCCACCGCATCGCGCACGCCCAAGGCCAGCTGGCGGGCCTCGGCCTCGCGGTCGTAGCTCAGCACCACCTCTTTTGCCGCCCGGCCCACCGAATCGAGCAACGCCCGGCGGTTGTACTCGAACGTGCCCCCCACCCGGCCGATGATCCGCTCCTCCCCTCGCTGCGCCAGGGACTCTGGGTGGTCGTACACCCTGGCCCGGTGGCGCTCCAGGTACTCCAACGTTGCCTGCCACTGGCGCAGGTCTTTGTCCACCAGCCAGTCAATCAGGGCATGGACTTCGCGTTCGATTTCGTAGGGGGTATCGGCCACCACCAGGCGTTCGAACTCGCCGCGAATCCGCTGGGTGTTGACCAGGTCAAAGATGCGGGCCAGGCGCAACGTTTCGTCCAGATAGGTCATCCCCCGGTTGTTCATGGCCAGCAGCACCTTTTCGATATCGGCCATGCGATAGCGAAAATCGCGTTGCATGTCGGCGCGATAGATCTCGAGCTGGCCCTCGATATTCTCGATGGCCTTGAGGTCCTGGGCCAGAAGCGCCAGACGGCTGCGGGCCAGATCCAGGTAGCCGGCCACCAGCCGCTCGCCCACGCCCAGGGGGTTTTGGAGCTTGAGCTGCACCCGGCTCCTCTGGTCCAGCGTCTTGAGGATGTACTCCTCCACCGCCTCGAAGCGGCTGGCTGCCCACAGCGCCTCGCGTTCGGCGCGGGTTTCGGCCTGCTTGGCCCGCAGCGCCAGCCGGGCCGACACCGGAAAGACCTCGGGGGCAAAGCCCAGCAGGGCCAGGGCGTTCTGACGGATATAGTCCATCACCTGGGCGATATCGGCCTCTTCCAGCAGGTCAATCTTGTTGAGCAGGATGATCACCTTTTTGCCCCACTCGCGGATGCGCTCCATAAAAGCCCGCTCGCTCTCGGTGAAGGGGCGGTCGGTGGACGTGACAAAGACCACCAGGTCGCTGCGCGGCACAAATTCGGAGGTCAACTGCTCATGGCGGCGGATGACGGCGTTGGTGCCGGGGGTATCCACCAGGTTGATCTCGCGCAGGAATTCGGCAGGGTGGGTGACCGCCACCACCCCCTCCTCGAGCACCTCCTGGTCAGAGATGTCGCCGTGGCGCAGGATGTAGATTTGGGCGGTGGTGGGCGTCACCCCTTCGGGCAAGAAACGCTCGCCCAGGAGGGCGTTGATAAAGGCCGACTTGCCGCTGTTGAACTCGCCGACGATAACCAGCAGGAACAGTTCCTCGAGCTGGTGGAGCGACTTTTGCAGCGCCTTCTGGTCCTCCGGCGTGACCTCAAAGCCGGCCAGGGCCAGTTGCAGGCGCTCCAGGGCCTCTCTTTCGTCTTTGAGTAGTTGCGCTTGCTTGCGATTCAGGATGGTTCGAAGCACAGTGTCTCCCCCAACTGGTAACACTCACTCCATTGGCTGTCCAAAGCAGTGTTGCGAATCTTGTGTAAATTCACCCCCGTAGGGCGCAGCGCGCTGCGCCCCTACAAATTACACAATTCTTGTCACACCGCCCTGTCCAAAGCAACTATCATGCTCATCACCAATAGTGGCTCATCCGTTCCAATATGCCCATCAATTCATCTTTTGCTCCTGGCTCCTGTCTCTGAACCCTGTGAACTATGTCCTGCATCAGAGAGATATTCTTTTTGCGTCGAGGTTCAAGCTCAATGACTCTATCCAGGTCTTCCAGGGCTTGCGAATAGCTGCCCAGTGCAGCATGAATCAAGCCTCGAGCCTGGTAGTAGTTCGTCGCTTTGGGGGCAAAAGAGATGGCTTGATCGTATTCAACGATGGCCTGCTCATATTCCCCAAGTCCCACAAAGGCCAAAGCCCGACCGTGATGGCCTGAAGCGCTATCGGGAATGCGCTCCAGTCCTTTCTCAAAAGATCGAAGAGCGTCGTTATATTCGCCGTACCGCAAGTATTGTTGACCCCGCTTGAAGGAACCCTGCTGCCACATTTGAAAACCTACCACAGCAAACATGGCGACAACGCACACACACCCCGAGACAACTATAAGCGAAGCGTTGCATTCCCACGCGAACACTAAGGGGACGAGAATGAGCGACAAAGTCAGAAATATCAAAAAAAGTATAAGGGAATACCCGATTAGAGTGTATCTTTTTTCAGTTTGACCCGAGTACCGCACTGTTCGGCGCAAGGCTGAAATGACGACAATGATAAATAGCCCAATCATCGCGACCAATGGAAGAATCCAGGTCCAGTTACTAGCCCCTGATGCCGACTCGCTCCGCTGGGATGGAAACAGAGTATCTGGGATCAACAAATCCCGCCCAAACATCAAAGCAAGTACGACAAAGAGCACAAGGACCAGGAACGATTGAGGACGTTGTTTTTCATTCTTGATGATGTTCCAAATCAGCCAGACAAACACGATCCCAAGAAGTAGGATGCTTCCCCAACGCATGATTGTCGCAATGATATACGCAATATCATTCATGCTTCTCACTCCTTGTTGCTCACCAAACTCACATCAGCCGTGGCCGTTGCTCGTCCGGGTGTAAACCCGCTCACAGGATAAAGCCCGCCGCAAACGCTGGTCCATCTCCTGCAAATCCCGCCTTGTCGTAAATAGCGTCTTTGTCGTTATCCCAATCCCGCTGTAACGCCTCCGGGCTCATGGCCGACCAATCGGCGTTGGTATCCAGGCTGTTCGTCAGGATGCTTTCCAACAGCAACCTGGCCAGGGTTAAGCGTCCTATCGTAGCCAATCGCCTGGTCTCTTTGAATATCTCCCCTACGTGCGATGGAGCGACTTCTAGCACATCCGTCTTTCTTGCGTCACCTCCACAGCCACAACAGCCGTGGCCGCCGCTCATCCAGGCGCAGGCCGGCTTTTTGAGCCAGGCGCACCGCTTCGGCATACTCCTGGCTGGTGACAGGCCGGTTCAGCGGCGGCAGCTCGTGAGCGCGATAGCAGGGCCGGTACTGGGCCATCACGTTGATATAGGTGTTGGGCGAGACCTCGTCACGCAAGAAGCGGACGATCTCGTCCGTGCCGGCCAGGCCTTCGGGCAGGACCAGGTGGCGGACCAGCAACCCACGCCGCGCCACACCCCGCTCGTCCATCGTCAGGTCGCCTACCTGGCGGTGCATCTCTTTGACCGCCGCCTGGTTGACCGCCGGATAGTTGCCGATCTTGGAGTAGCGCCGGGCCACGTCGGCATCGGCATATTTCATATCGGGCATATAGATGTCTACCACGCCATCCAGCAGCGCCAGCGTCTTGAGCGAATCGTAGCCGCCGGTGTTGTAGACCAGCGGCAGCCGCAGCCCCGCCTCGGCGGCAAGGAGCAGCCCGGCCAGGATCTGCGGCACCACATGGCTGGGCGATACCAGGTTGATGTTGTGGCAGCCCTGGCTTTGCAGGCTGAGCATCATCCGCGCCAGGTCTTCCGGTTCCACTTCGTGCCCCTGACCCAACTGACTGATGTCATAGTTCTGACAATACTGGCAGCGCAGGTTGCACCAGGTAAAAAAGATCGTCCCAGAGCCACCCGTGCCCACCAGCGGATCCTCCTCGCCAAAGTGAGGTCCATAGCTGGAGACCCAGGCCCGCTCTCCGGTGCGGCAGCCGGCTTTCTCAGCGCCCAGCCGCCGATTGACGCCACACTCGCGGGCGCAAATATCACACGCCTCCAGACGGGTCAGGGCGATCTCTGTCCGCCGTCGCAGCTCGCCGGTGCGCAAAAGCTCAAGGTATGCCGGTTCAAACGCCCCGCTTATCCTCGACACCCGATTCCCCAATCCCTCGCTACCAGCTCACCGGCACCATCTGCAAGCGATAGTTCCTATCCCGGTATTTGACGTGCTTGTGCTGCCGGCCATACTCGTACAGCTGCCGCGTCACCTCCACATCCTGTTGGCAATAGTCGAGGACCTCCTGGATGCGGCCCTCCCTGTACCAGCGCACGGCCTGCAGGCCGTCAGCCGATTTGTTGATCCCCAGCGTCGCGCTCGCCAGGGCATCCAGGCTAAGGCGAAACCCCAACCGCCGGTGGATGTGGTCCAACATGTCCACCGTCGGCAGGCGGTCCAGCCGTTCATCGGTATAGGCGCGCAGCACCTCATAGTCGAAGCGCAGCACGTTAAACCCCACCACCAGATCGGCGGCCTTGAGCTCGGCGATGAGGTCGGCGACCGTTGCTTCGGTATAGTGGTGAAACGCGCTGTCAGCAGTGGAATAAGTTACGGCAGCCGAAAGGCCCAGCTTGCGTGTATTATGCCGCCCGCCTACTTCATCAAAGGTGCGCTGGGTTTCGACGTCAAAGAATACGATGTTCATCTACCGGCTCCTATTCGGTTCCAGATTATAGTTCATTTTATCATGAACCGTCCCTTGACGCAAGCGGGGGCGCGCCGCTTTTGACGGCTGCCGCTGTTTGGGGTATACTGTGGGCCTGGCAAACAGGAGTAGGGACATGGCACTGCCATTGAACGAACTGATCGCCGCCTTGCCGCAGGTCCAAGTGCAGGGCGACACCGATGCAGCCGTTATAGCCATCACAAACGACTCACGGCAGGTGACGCCCGGCAGTCTGTTCGTTGCCTATCGCGGCGTGGCGGTGGACGGGCACGACTTTATCCCCCAGGCCGTGGCCAACGGCGCGGCTGCTATCGTCGCCGAAAGAGCACTTCCCGACCTGCCGGTGCCCCTCGTCATCGTGCCCGATGGGCGAGAGGCGCTGGCTCACCTGGCGGCAGCATGGCACGGCTTTCCGGCGCACAAGCTGACCGTCATCGGCGTGACCGGCACCGACGGCAAGACGACCACCTGCAACCTGCTGCACAGCATCCTGACCGCCGCCGGCCGCCGGGCAGGGCTGATCACCACCGTCAACGCCCTCATCGGCGATCAGGTGTTCGACACCGGCCTGCACACCACCACCCCCGATGCCCCCGATGTGCAACGCTATCTGGCCGAAATGGTCCGGGCCGGCATGGAACTGGCCGTGCTGGAGACCACCTCGCACGGCCTGGAGCAGCATCGCGTCGCCGCCTGCGATTTTGATGTGGCGGTGGTGACCAACGTCACCCACGAACACCTGGACATCCACGGCAGCCTGGAGGGCTACCAACGGGCCAAAGCCAAACTCTTTCGCCACCTGACCGCCGGCTATCGCAAGCCAGGCGTGCCCAAAGTGGCCGTGCTCAACGCCGACGACGATTCCTATCGCTATCTGCGCCCCCTCCCCGCCGACCGGCACCTGGCCTACAGCATCGGCGGCGATGCCGACGTCGTGGCGACCGACATCCGCCGCCTGCCCGCCGAGACCCGCTTCATGGTTCGGTCGTCCAGCGGCGACCTGGAGCTGCGGACGGAGCTGGTCGGCGACTATAACATCGCCAACATCCTGGCCGCCACGACCGCTGCCCTGGCCCTGGGCGTGCCGGTAGCGGCCATCCAACAGGGGGTGTGGGCGGTCAAGGGCATCATCGGGCGTATGGAGCGGGTAGACGAAGGCCAGGACTTTATCGCCATCGTGGATTTTGCCCACACGCCCAACGCCCTGCAACGGGCGTTGGAAACGGCGCGCACCCTGACCCAGGGCCGCGTCATCGCCGTCTTTGGCTGTGCCGGCGAGCGGGACCGCCAGAAGCGGGCCTGGATGGGTGAGATCGGCGCCAGGCTGGCCGACGTGACGGTCATGACTGCCGAGGACCCTCGCCGCGAGTCGCTGGAAACGATCCTGGACGAGATGGCGCGTGGCGCGGAGGGGGCCGGCGCCGTCGAGGGCGAATCGTACTTTCGCGTGCCCGACCGAGCAGAGGCGATCCGGTTTGCCGTGGACCTGGCCCGCCCCGGCGACCTGGTCATCTGCTGTGGCAAGGGACACGAGCAGTCCATGTGCTATGGCACCGTCGAGACGCCGTGGAGCGAGCACCAGGCGCTGCGGGCGGCGTTGCGGCGACGAATGCAGAAGCCAATGAAACGGAGTGAACCATGAACCTGTTGTCCGTCCTGCTGGCCCTGGCGCCGGTGATCGTGATTCTGGCCTTGCTAACGTGGCGCCACACAGCCGCCGACACAGCGGGCGTCATTGGCTGGGTCGCCAGCGTGCTCGTGGCCTGGCTCTACTTCAAAACGCCCCTGAGCGTCATCCTGCCGGCCAGCCTGGCGGGGGTTGTGGCCTCGCTGCCCATTGCCCTGGTGGTGGCAACCTCGATCTTGCAGGTGACGATCATGATCGAGACGGGGGCCATCGCCCGTATTGTGGCCCTCATCAAGACCGTGGCCGTGGGCGATCAGGTGGTGCAGATCATGCTCCTCAACGTTGGCTGCGGCACGTTGCTGACGGCGCTGGGCGCGGTGCCGGTCTCGATCCTGCCGCCGATCATGATCGCCTTGGGATACACGCCCTTTTCAGCCATTGCCTTGCCGGCCATCGGCTACGACGCGCTATGCACCTATGCCCTGCTGGGCATCCCTGTAGTTGTCTTTGCCGGCTTTGTCGAGCTGCCGGTGGGGGAGGCGGGGGGGTATTTTGCCCGGTTCATGCCGGCCATCAGCTCGGGCATTGCCCTGGGGATGCTGTGGTTGGTGGGGCGAGGGGCGCTGCTGCGCCGGGGCTTCCTGCCCGCCCTGCTCGCCGGGCTGACAGCCGGGTTGGTGTGCATCGGCATGACCGCCGCCAATATGGTCACGCTAACGGGCATTGCAGCCGGGCTGGCCGTCATTGCCGTGATGCTGATCTACCTCAAGGTCCGGCGCAGGCCGTTGCGAGATCGCAGCGTCTTGAGTGAGGCCGATCGGGCTGCCGAACGCCGATTGCCGCTGTGGGCTGCCGCCTCGCCGTGGGTGCTGCTGACCATCTGTGCCCTGCTGGTCAACGCTCCCTTTTCCCCCTTTTTCGATCTGACCTTCAAACGCTGGGCCATGCCGGTCGAGATCATCCCTGGCGCGCCAGAAAAGGTGCGCCCCCTGTGGCAGGCCTATTTCTGGATTCTGGTCAGCACATTGCTGAGCCTGCCCCTGCTCAAACCGACGCGGGCGCAGCTTGTTGCTGCGTGGCGCAAGTGGCTAAAGCGGGCGCCGCGCCCGGTGTTGGCCGCCGCCATCTTTTTTGCCATTGCCTATGTCATCAACCATTCGGGTAAAGGGGCCGATTGGCGGCTGGTTGAGCCTACTCGCAACATGGTCTATGTGTTGGCCACAGCAGCCGCAGCGACCTTTGGCAAGCTCTATCCCTTCATCGCCCCTTTCCTGGGGCTGCTGGGGGGGTTCATCAGCGGCTCCGAGACCTCATCCATCGCCATGCTGACCGCCCTGCATCGCCAGACGGCGGAGCAGATCGGCGCCAACGGGATACTCATCGCCGCCGCCAGCGGCATCGGCGGTGGGCTGGCCAGCGTCATTTCGCCGGCCAAGCTGCAAAACGCCTCGGCCTCTATTGACCGCATCGGGGAGGAGGCCCAGGTGTTGCCCAAGACGTTCATCATCGCCCTGATCATCACGGCTGTGGGCGCGGCGATGGCGCTGCTGTGGGCGTTTTGAGTCCAACCTATACCCCAGAATGACGGACGATGCAGCCGGTTATCCGGCTGCTTTTGCCCCCACCTTACATTCACCTTTTTGTCCCCCGATTACCTGTTTTGGATCACAAACCTGCCACATAGCCCTGCTACACTGGAAGCAAGCTCGCCAGGAGCAAACTCATAACCTGTAGGAGGGCAAGATGACAAAGATCACAAATTGGGCCGGTATTGCCGGGGTGGCCCTGATCCTGATCCTGGCGCTCTCGGCCTGGACAGAACAGGGGCAGACGGCATCCCAGGAGCCACGCCGCATCACCATCAGCGGCGAGGCCGAGGTGCGGGTCGTGCCCGACGAGGTAATCCTCACCCTGGGCGTGGAGACGTGGAACAAGAACCTCCAGTCAGCCAGGCGCGAGAACGACCGGATCGTAGCCCGGGTGCTGGCCCTGACCACGAACTATGGCATCGAACCGCAGCACGTTCAGACCGATTATGTGAACATCGAGCCGCGCTACCGCGACGGTTACTATGAGGAACGCGATTTCATCGGCTACTTTGTGCACAAGACGATCTCCATTACCCTGCGCGACCTGTCCAAATTTGAAGGGCTGTTGGCCGATGTGCTGGATGCCGGCGTCAACTATGTCCATGGCATCGAGTTCCGCACCACTGCGCTGCGCCAATACCGCGACGAGGCGCGGGCGCTGGCCATCCGCGCTGCCAGGGAAAAAGCCGAGGCGCTGGCCGGCGAGATGGGCCAGAAGGTCGGCGATCCGCTTGACATCCGCGAAGAGCAAAGCGGTTGGTGGTCGGGCTACAGCGCCTGGTGGGGCTCCCGTTGGGGCGGAGGCATGACCCAGAATGTCATCCAGGAGGTCGGCGGAGTTTCGGTGTTGACCGACAGCAGCGTCGCCCCCGGCCAGATCGGGGTCAAAGCTCGGGTCAGTGTGACTTTTGAACTCACCAAATGAAATCGAAAACCCAATCTCTGGAGGTGTGCAATGCGCAAGTTGATCCCTATTCTGCTGGTGACCATCCTGGGGCTCAGCATGGCCGGTAGTGCCCTGGCCGACGGTATGCTCCTGCCTGAACCCCTGAGCCCTGACTACCTGGCCGTGCGGTACCACAATGTCAATGTAACGATTGAGGACGGCCACGCGGTGACGGTCGTGGAGCAAGAGTTCTACAACCCCCATGATGTGGCCGTGGCCGGGCGCTACCTGTTTCCCGTGCCGCCGGGTGCGATCCTCTCCCGCTTTGAGGCAACGGTAGATGGTCAGCGCCAGGCCGTCGCCCGCCAGGACGCGGCGACGACCAACGCAGCCCTGTACGGCGTCGTCCGCGAGCGGCGCGACCCTTCGTTGCTGCGATACGCCGATTGGGAAAGTCTGGCCTTCGATCTGAACCTGCCGCCGGGTGGATCGCGGCAGATGACGCTGAAATATGAGGAGGTGCTGGCCCCTGATGGCGGCCTGTATCACTACCGTTATGTGCTCAGCACCGAACGGTACTCATCGCAGCCGCTGGACAAGGTGTTGGTCACGGTGGACCTGCGCTCGTCGTCCGGGCTGGCCAGCCTCTACTCCTCCGGCCACGCCGTGACAACCGAGCGACTGGGGCCGGGTCGGGCGCGGGTTCGCTGGGAAGCACAAAACGTCAACCCGGTGGAGGATTTTGATCTGTACTTTGCCCCCGCCGAAAGTGGCTTTGGCGGCGGCCTGCTCACCGGCGAGCGCGACGGACAGAACCACTTTCTCTTTCTCTTTTCGCCGGAGGTCGAGCCACATCAGGCCGACACCCTGCCCAAGGAGATCATCTTTGTCCTGGACCGCTCCGGCAGCATGAGTGGAGAAAAGATCGAGCAGGCCAAAAGTGCCTTGCAGTTCATCCTGGGCCAGCTCGGCGAGAAGGACCGTTTTTCCATTGTCAGTTTCAACGACCAGCGGACAGTTTGGGCTGATTCTCTACAATGGGTGGGACAGGGGACCGTGAGGAATGCCCGGCGTTTCGTGGACCGCATTTCAGCCGGCGGTTCAACCGACCTGGAGGCTGCCTTGCAAGCCGGGCTGGACATCCTGGCGCAGAGCGAGAATCGGGGGGCGACGCGCCTGGTCGTCTTTCTGACCGACGGCCTGCCCACGGCGGGTATCACCGACGAGCAGGCCATCCACCGCCTGGTGACCGACAGAAACGAGGCCCTGGAGGCCCGCCTGCACATCTTTGGCGTGGGCTACGACGTCAACACCCACCTGCTCGATCGGCTGGCCGCCGACAACGGCGGGACGGTGACCTACGTCCAGCCCGGTGAGAACCTGGAGGCCGCCCTGACCGGCTTTTACGCCAAGATCGCCTATCCGCTACTGACCGACCTGGAGGTCGAGTTCGAGGGGCTGGAGGCCGGTGACCTCTACCCGGAGACGCTCCCCGATCTGTTCCAGGGCTCCAGCCTGCTGCTGACCGGCCGCTACCGGGCCACAGGCGAGATGGCCACAGTACGGGTGCGGGGCCGCGCCGGCGATGAGCAACGGGAATACACCTATCACTTTAATCTAGCCGAGAGTGGCGGCCACGATTTCGTGCCGCGTCTGTGGGCCACGCGGCGCGTCGGCGCGCTGCTGGATAAGGTCCGCATTCAGGGCGAAACGCCGGCCCTGGTGGAGGAGATCCAGGGGTTGGGCCTGAGCTACGGCATCGTCACACCCTACACCACCTTTATCGTCCAGGCGCAGGCCCAGGGGGCAGCGTCGGCGGAAAACATGGGGCTGTACGAAAACAAAGCCGAGCTGAACGCGGCCTCGGGCCGGACGACTATCCAGGCCCGCGTGCAGAACCAGATATACCAGGGGGCAGCCCAGGCAAACCTGGCCCAGGGGGCCAACGTGTCCAACATCGGGCAGCGGAGCCTGGCCCAGGTGGGGATGCAGCAAATAGACCTGTCGCTGCTGCGGGGGCAAAAGATCGGCGGCCCGATCACCGATGAGTGGATCGCCAACAACATTCAGGTGGACCGCACCGTCGAGTTCGGTTCGGAGGAATATTTTGCCCTGGCCGCCGACCCGGGGGCGCGGCCTTTTCTGCAGAGCGGGCGCAACGTCATCTTTGCTTACCAGGGGCAGGTGATCGCCGTGCGGAGCAAAGACGCCCCCGACTATCCCCCCAAGGAACAGGTAAACACCCAGGCCCCTGCCCCCAAGGCAGAGGCTCACAGCCCCCAGTCGGCCGGCCTGGCCCTGGCGGTGATAAAGCTGGTGACTGCGCTGTTGCCCCTGATTGCCCTCGCTGCCGTGGTGATGGGGGCCGGGTTGGTAGCAGTGGTGATCATTATCCGGTCCGTGGCGAGGCCGCCGCTGAGGTAAGCTGAAGGCCGGGAACCTATCAGAGATATCGGAGTGGAGGCTTTAGCCGGGTTCTGCTTTTTCAGCCGGCTAAGCCTCTACTCCGAGAACTATATGCGGCACTCAGTTCCTCGTCGGCACGTGCGAGGCGGAGGTGAATGATGGCGGTGGCTACCTTGTCCACAATTCCACTCCTTCTGAGTTGATGTGGCGGTAGAGGGGGGTGTGATGCTCCTGCCACCACACATACTCGGCCACGCTCACCACCAGTGGCGAGAGAACAACCCCATGTTCGATGCTCGGTCAAAAGGCAAGCTCTCGGCAAGAACACGGATGGCCTTGTCACACCTTCGGCGTTGATGGTCAGGAATCTTGACACCTCCCAAACCGATGGTACAATAGAGCACGAATGTTGGGCAATGAGCAGTTGGGAGGTTGGGAAATGACGACTGAGGAAACGGCGGATCCATCCGCCGTTCAAGTTTCTAAAGAGGCCAAATCTCGTCCGGGCCGCCCGCACGGCTATGTGACGCTCTTTGGCACCTGGTGCAAGGGCTGCGGCCTGTGCATCGAATTCTGCCCACAAAAGGTATTCGAGGCTAACGGTCAGGGCCGGCCGGTGGTTGCCCATCTGGAGCGGTGCACCGCCTGCCACTGGTGCGATACCCACTGCCCCGATATGGCCATCACCGTCCGCCGCCTGGAGCCGGAGGAGGTGGAGGAATTGATCAAACAAGGTATACTGCCGGCAGGAGGTGAACGGTGACCGCCATGCCCAACGCCCAAAATCCCCGGTTGATCCAGGGCAACAACGCCTGTGCCCTGGGGGCATTGGCCGCCGGGTGTCGCTTTTTTGCCGGCTATCCCATCACCCCCTCTTCCGAGATCGCCGAATTTATGGCCCGCGAGCTGCCCAAGCTGGGCGGCAAGTTCATCCAGATGGAGGATGAGATCGCCAGCATCGCAGCCGTGATTGGTGCGGCAGTGGGGGGCTTGAAAGCCATGACGGCCACCAGCGGCCCCGGCTTTTCCTTGATGCAAGAGAATATCGGCTATGCCGTTGTGGCCGAGATCCCGTGTGTCATCGTCAATGTGATGCGCACCGGCCCGAGCACCGGGCTGCCCACCAGCCCGTCGCAGGGCGATGTCATGCAGGCCCGCTGGGGCACCCACGGTGACCACCCCATCATCGCGTTGGCCCCGGCCTCGGTGCGGGAGATGTTTGACCTGACGGTGGATGCCTTCAACCTGGCCGAAAAGTACCGGACCCCCGTCATCCTCCTGGCCGATGAGGTGGTGGGCCACATGCGCGAAAAGGTGGTGCTGCCCGATCCCGAGTCGGTGCCGAGGGTCAGCCGCCAACTGCCCGGCGTGCCGCCCGAGTGGTACGAGCCGTTCGGCAATCCGCCGTCGGACGTGCCGCCGCTGGCTCCCTTTGGCGAGGGCTATCGCTACCACATCACCGGCCTGCTCCACGACCCACGTGGCTTTCCCACCGAGCGTCTGGACGAGATCCAACCCTGGCTGGAGCGGCTGTTCCGCAAGATTGACCGCCATCTGGACGAGATCTGCCGGTGGGAGGAGGATGGCGAAGACGCCCGGGTGCTGGTGGTGGCCTATGGTGCCACAGCACGCTCGGCGCGGCAGGCGATCAAGATGGCCCGGGCCCGTTATGGGCGCAAGGTGGGGCTGCTGCGGCTCAAGACGCTGTGGCCCTTCCCCGAGGCAGCGGTCGAGCGCCTGGCCGAGAATGCCCAGCGCGTCATCGTCGCCGAGATGAACCTGGGACAGATCGCCCTGGAGGTGGAGCGGATCGTAGGCCGGAAGAAGGTGGTGCGGGTGGGCCGCGCCGACGGCCAGCTTGTGACCCCCGATGAGATTCTGGATGCCATCCGCGCCCCGCAGGCCGAGCCTTTGCCGCGCCGGCTGGCGCTGACCCGATAGAGAGGGCAAAGATGCAACGACACGATCAGGGAACGTACGAATTTCTGCGCCATCACAAAAAGTTTCCCCACGTCTGGTGCGCCGGCTGTGGCATCGGCATCGTCATGGGCAGCCTGCTGCGCGCGGTGCAAAAGCTGGAACTGGCCCAGGACGACGTGGCCGTCGTTTCGGGCATCGGCTGCACCGGCCGGATGCCGGTTTACATGGATTTCAACACATTGCACACCACCCACGGCCGGGCGCTGGCCTTTGCCACCGGCCTGAAGCTGGCCCGACCGGAGATGGAGGTGATCGTCGTCATGGGCGATGGCGACGCTCTGGCCATCGGCGGCAATCATTTCATCCACGCCGCCCGACGCAACATCAACCTGACGGCCATTGTGGTAAACAACAGCATCTACGGCATGACCGGTGGACAGTCGTCGCCGACTACGCCGCTGCAAGCCTTTTCGGCCACAGCGCCCTATGGCCACATCGAGCCGCCCTTCCCCATCTGTGACCTGGCGATGGCCGCCGGTGCCTCCTTCGTCGCCCGGGGCACGGTCTATCACGTGACCGAGCTGGACAAACTGATGGAACAGGCCATCCGCAAGCGGGGCTTTGCCCTGTTGGAGGTGGTCAGCTACTGCCATACCACCTTTGGCCGGGCTAACAACCTGAAATCGCCCATCGAGATGATGCGCCTGCTCAAAGACAACTCGGTCACCGTCCAGGCGGCGAAGAAACAGGCCGAGCAAGGGCAGGAGGCGCCGGCCAACCAGATTGTGCGTGGCGTGTTCCGCGACGAGGACAGGTTGGAATACACCGAGCTGTATGACCAGATGATCGAAAAGGCGCACGGTTCGCCGCCGCCCCGCAAGCGCGCGGTGCGCCGGGGCTGGTTCTAGGGAGCTGCTATGGACAAGGTGCGAGAGGCTGCACGCCGTGCACTAGAGGACCGGTTCGAAGTACGCCTGGCTGGGGAAGGCGGGCAGGGCATGATCCTGGCCGGCGTCATCCTGGCCGAGGCGGCTGCCGTGCACGACGGCTTGAATGCCGTCCAGACTCAGAGCTATGGCCCTGAGGCCCGGGGGGGAGCCAGCCGCTCGGAGGTGATCATCGCCCGGGGCGAGATTGATTACCCCAAGGTCATGGCCGCCGACCTGTTGCTGTGCATGAGCCAAGAGGCGTGCGACAAGTTCTACACCCAGGTCAAGGATGACGGCTGCATCATTGTGGATTCGACCAATGTCAGCCGGGTACCCAGCCATCGGGCCATTGCCGTGCCGATTACCCAACTGGCCGAAGAGGCAACAGGCCGGCGGATCACCGCCAGCATGGTCGCCCTGGGCTTTTTGAGCGGGCTGACCGGCGTGGTCAGCAAGGAAGCCCTCGAAAAGGCGGTCGCCGACCGGGTGCCGGCCGGCACGGAGGAGATGAACCTGAAGGCTCTGGCCGCCGGCTTTGCCGAGGCAGAACGTCTGCGCGGCACAGGGGGAGAGCCTTTGTGCGCATAGGCGCGAACTTGAGTCGTACCTTGGAGGCTTTCAGCCGGGCGTCTGCCTGCGTAGACGCCTCTGTCCGCGCAGGCGGACAGCCGGCCGAAGGCCCTTCAAGGCGCGGTTTCAATCGCCAGTCCATAAGTTCGCGCCTATGGCCTTTGTGTGCCTGAGCAAAGCGCCCATGAGGCGGCGCCTTTCAGATTTCTGGGTTGCACCAGACGACCTGAAGCCGAGACCGCCGGCGCTCTGGCGATGAAACCCCGGGCTGTTGGCCCGCCAACCTCACAAGTGGGTCGGGGTTGCTACCCGGCCCGACCCTCAGGCAGTCGGTCGGGTTTGCTATCCGACCTACTTGTGGAGCGCCTTGCAGTTTTTTGGGGTAACTGCTTACCTATAGCGACTTAAGGGCCGTTGGCCGGGCGTCCTCCTACGAGGACGCCCAACCGATGAACTTTAAGGGACAGCTACCACCAAGGGTTTCACTCTCAAGGTACTACTTGTGGCAATCATGGGGCAGGTTTGCCAAATCGTCAAGGAAGGGCTATAATGGGCTGTGGATTCTTGAAGAGGAGCGACGATGTCACTAATACCCAAAGCAGATGCCCTAAAATTGGCCAGCACCGCCCGCGACCTGGGGGCCGAGGCGCTGCGTGGCCTCCTGGAGCAGAACGAAGCCGGCCGCTGGACCGTTGGCCATATTGAGATCGAGTCATGGCTGTCGCGCTACGCCGGCCGGGAGCTGGTCCTGGCCGTAGCGCCTATCGAACAGGACCGGCCCACCAGCTACAGCCGCACCTGCCGCACCTGTGGCAACGAGTACGAAGGGCCAACCTGCCCCCACTGTGAGGCGATTCGCAACCGGTTGCGCAGGGGGTAAGCGGATGAACGAGTGGCCGCGAAACAGCTCCCTGGTCGGGCTTGGCACGTTGCTGGGCCTGATTGTGGCGAGCCTGAGCCTGGCCACCCTGGCCGGGTTCGCGCAAGACGTGGCCGCTCCAATGCTATGGCAACGTGACGACCTGGCCGGCAGTTCCCCATCGCCCGCTGTGCAGATGGTCACGACCACGGTTTTCCTGCCGCTGGTCAGCCGCGGGCCAACCCCTAATGTGTGGCAGGCCGAATATTATCCCAACCCCAATCTATCCGGCCCACCAGCCTATAGAACCGAGGAAAGGCGGGTGGACTATGCCTGGGGCACCGGCGCCCCCAGCGGCCTGCCGCGCGATCTCTTTTCCATCCGTTGGACAGGATGGTGGAATTTTGAAGCGGGCAAGTACACTTTTTTCGTCTTTGCTGACGATGGCGTGCGACTGTGGCTCGATGGCCAACTGCTGATTGACCACTGGCACACAGGTGGAGAGGACTATTACGGCACGGCAACCGTCAGTACGGCGGGCCTGCACCATCTGCGACTTGAATATTTCGAGGAGTACGGTTCGGCGACCATTCGCCTGCACTGGCGACGCACCGACCTGTATCCACAGTGGTATGGCAAGTACTATGAAAACCCATGGGTCGAGTCGCCGGAGAAATATCGCCAGACCGATGACACTATCGAGTTTGATTGGGGAGAGGATAGCCCTGCGGCTCTGCCCGTTGATGGCTTCTCAATCTCCTGGAGCGCCACCCCCCTATTCGAGGTCGGTACCCATCGTTTCTCCATCTATGCCGACGACGGCTACCAGCTTTTTATAGACGGCAACAAGGTAAAGGAGGGCGGTTGGGTAGATGGACAGGGTGGCGGCGGCGAAGATGTCTGGCACGATTTGACTGTGAATGCCATAGAATCACACCAGATTACCTTTAACTTCCACGACCGGGGCAGCCTTGCAGAGGCTCGTCTGTGGCTCCAATCCCTGGAACAGCCCAAGTGGACGGCAGAGTATTACGGCAACATGAACCTACACGGCTCCCCGTTGCTCACCAAGCAGGAAGCGGTTCTCTTTTACGATTGGGGGTTTGGACGACCCTATTCTGCTTTACCTGCGGATCGCTTTTCTGCCCGCTGGACCACGCAGCATTATTTCCATGCCGGCTGTTATCAATTTGGCCTCTTTGCCGATGACGGCGTGCGGCTGTGGGTAGACGGCGAACTATTGGTGAACCAGTGGCAGGATGGCCGAACAACCTACTATAGCCCGGTCACCTATCTGGATAGCGGCTACCACCAGGTGGTGGTCGAATACTATGAAAACACCGGCGAAGCCGAAATCAGGCTGTGGTGGGAATAAGTGGCCCATGTTTTTCGATGAAGCCCGGATCTATGTCAAGGGGGGCGACGGTGGCGATGGTTGCATCGCCTTTCGCCGCGAAAAGTTTGTCCCGTTTGGTGGCCCCAGCGGGGGCAGTGGCGGCGCCGGCGGCAATGTATACCTGGTCGCCGACCGTAGCCTGAACACGCTCATCCACTTTAAGCAGCAGGTGCACTTTAAAGCCGGCCGCGGCGGGCGAGGCAGCGGCAAGAACCAGCAGGGCAAGAGGGGCGAGGACCGGCTGATCCCTGTGCCGGCAGGGACCGTGGTCTATGACGCCGATTCGGGTGAGTTTCTGGGCGACCTGGTGGAAGAGGGCCAACGTGTGTTGGTGGCCAAAGGGGGACGCGGCGGGCGAGGCAACGCAGCGTTCGCCTCGCCAACCCGTCAGACTCCCCGCCTGGCCGAGCATGGCGAACCGGGCCAGGAACGGTGGTTGCGCCTGGAGCTGAAACTTATTGCCGACGTGGGCCTGATCGGCATGCCCAATGCCGGCAAAAGCACCTTGCTGTCGGTCGTCAGCGCCGCCCGGCCCAAAATCGCCGACTATCCTTTTACCACCCTTCAGCCCAACCTGGGCGTAGTCGCGGTGGATGGCTACCAAAGTTTTGTCCTGGCCGATCTGCCGGGCCTGATCGAAGGGGCCAGCCAGGGGGCAGGGCTGGGCCACCAGTTCCTGCGCCACGTGGAGCGCACCCGCCTGCTCCTCCACCTGCTCGATGGCGCCTCGGCTGACCCGCTGGCCGACTATGAGACGATCAACCGCGAGCTGGCGCAGTACAGCCAGCACCTGGCGCTCAAACCCCAGATCGTCGTGCTCAACAAGATGGACCTGCCGGCCGCTCAGGCCTGGTGGCCAAGGCTCCAGAAGGCGATGCACGAGCGGGGGATGGAGGCGCATGCCATTTCGGCGGCCAGCGGTCAGGGGGTGCAGGCCCTGATGCGCCGCACCTTCGAGCTGCTGCAAAGCCTGCCCCCACCCGAACCGGCCCGTGAGCAGATGGCCATCTTTCGCCCTGCGGAGGGAGAAGAGGCGTTCACCATCACCCGCGAAGTGGACGGTTGGCGGGTGCGGGGCGTGCGCGTCGAGCGGGTGGCGGCCATGACCCCCTTTACCCTGCCCGAAGCGGCGGCCCGCTTTCAGCGGCAGCTAGAGGCGATGGGCGTTACCGCGGCGTTGGAAAAGGCCGGGGTCCAACCCGGCGACCTGGTGCGCATCGGCGAACAGGAGCTGGAATGGCAGGCCTGATCCGGCGCCTGGGCATCCTGGGTGGCACCTTCGACCCGATCCATCACGGCCACCTGGTCGCTGCTCAGGAGGTGCAGCATCAGTTGGCGCTGGACCAGGTGTTGTTTGTCCCGGCAGGAATGCCGCCGCACAAGCCCCCTCAGCCTATCTCGCCCATTCACCACCGGCTGCGTATGGTCGAGCTGGCCATCGCCGGCAAGTCCCACTTTGCCCTGTCGCGGCTGGATGCCGACCGGCCTGGGCCGTGTTACACGGTGGATACCCTCCAACTGCTGCGCCGCGAGTGGGGGCCGGGGCCGCTTTTTGTGTTCATCATCGGGGCCGACTCCCTGGCCGACCTCCTGACCTGGCACCAGCCCCAACGCCTGATCGAGCTGTGTGAGCTGGCGGCGGTGACGCGCCCTGGCGTTGAGGTGGATCTGCCCCGGCTGGCGGAGCACCTGCCGGGCATCACTGCCCGACTGCACCTGGTGCAGATGCCGCTGCTGGAGATCTCCTCCAGCGACCTGCGGGCGAGGGTGCGGGCCGGGCGCCCCATCTCCTACCTGGTCCCGCCCGCCGTCGAAGCCTATATCCTGGAACAAGGACTCTATCGGTAGACTTTTCGGCAACCACCCTCCCCTGGCCCGTCCAAGATGGAATCCAAAAGCCTCCCCTGGTGAGAGTTTCTCGCTCAACAGGCAAGGATCTCATTGCTCAGGGGCTGGGTGCCTTTCAACTTTTTGGGTAGCTTCAAGGAAGGGCTGCCACCAAGCCACCAAGAGAATCTGAACAAGGCTTGGTGGTAGGTTTTCTTACCAAAGGTGCAAGGGTTTCACTCTCAAGGTACTATGAGAGGAGCGTTCGGGAATATGCCCTGTGGCTTCTGGGGCAAGAACTCTGAGCCGTTTCGGCTTCAGCGACCCTGCACCCTGCCAAGGACAAGCGGGGCGCTTGATCTTTCAGGCGAATCGGTGTACAATGCAGGCAGGAGGAGCCGCGGGATTCGATTCGGCCAGGCTTTCCTCCCAAGTCATAGCTGGAATCCGGAGGGTTGAGCGATGAAAAAGATATCCCTTGTGGTCATGCTTACCCTGTTGCTCTTGAGTGGGCTGGCGTGCAATTTGGGTGAATTGACCAAGCTCACACTTACACCCCGACCCACATTGCCGGCGGCGACGGCCACGCCGTTTGTTATTGTTCTGACACCCACGCCGCTGCCTCCTGGGCAGGTGGTTCAGGTGGATGTTGAAGAGCAGATCGTCGCCGGTGTTTATGCCAGGGTTAGCCCTGCTGTGGTGTGCATCACAGCGCAAGAGCAGTTCGGCCAGTGCATCGGATCCGGCTTTGTGATTGACACCGAGGGGCACATTGTCACCAACAACCATGTGGCCGAAGAGGCCAAGAACCCGCTGGTCACGCTGGCCGACGAGCGCACCGTCCCGGCCAAACTGATCGGCGCAGACCCCGGCAGTGACCTGGCAGTGTTCAAGATCGACGTTCCCAAAGAGGAGCTCACGGTGGCCGAGCTGGGCCAGTCGTCTAGCCTGCAGGTGGGACAGCGGGCCATCGCCATTGGCAACCCCTTCGGCCTGGAACGGACGGTGACGGTCGGCGTCATCAGCGCCCTGGGGCGGACTCTGCCACGGGAAGACAGCAACTTTCAGCTGGCCGAGATCATTCAAACCGATGCGGCCATCAACCCCGGAAATTCGGGGGGGCCCTTGCTCGATTCGCAGGGGCGGGTTATTGGGGTGAACACGGCCATTCGCTCCCCGACCGGCACCAATGCCGGGATCGGCTTTGCCGTGCCGGTGGACATTGTCAAGCGAGTGGTGCCGGAGCTGATCGCCCATGGCCGCTATCGCCATACCTGGCTTGGCGTGCGGGGGAACACCATCACCCCAGAGATGGTCGAGGCCATGAACCTGCCGGTGGAGACAGGGGTGCTCATTGCCATGGTGGAGCCGGGTGGCCCGGCTGAAAAGGCTGGCCTGCGAGGTGGAAAACAACAGGTGATCGTCGCCGGAATACCGATGCAGGCCGGTGGGGATATTGTGATCGGCATCAATGATCGGCAGGTCAAACGGTTTGATGACCTGATCAACTACCTGGCCAGTTTCACCAGCGTGGGCGATGTGGTGACGCTCACGGTGGTGCGCGATGGCAAGCAGCTCAAGATTGACGTCACGTTGGAAGAGCGCCCTACCGGGTAGCACTACAGCCGATAGGGCTGTTGGATTTTAGAGAGTGGAGGATAGAATGTTCACAAAACAGGACCTGGACGAGTTGGTGCAGTTCCGCAGTGAGGATCCGCCGGTCCTCAGCCTGTATCTCAACGTGGACCCAACCCAGCAAAAGACCGAACAGTACAAATTGAATATGCGGACTTTGCTCAAGAAGGTGGCCGATGAGGCCGATCCGGCGGATATTGAGGCCGTGGAGCGTTATTTCGATTTTGAATATGACTGGCAAGGCAAGGGAGTAGCGGTTTTTTCGTGCCGGAATGCCAACTTTTGGCGGGTCTATCCGCTGGCTGTACCGGTGCACAATGCGGCCCACGTCTATCATCGGCCTTATATCAAACCACTGACCGACGTGCTGGATGCCTACGGCCGCTATGGGGTAATTCTGGTAGACAGTGAAGGCGCACGGATGTTCCTTTTCAACCTGGGCGAGCTGGTAGAGGCATCAGGCACACTGGGTGAAGAGGTCCGCCGCTTGAAGCATGGCGGGGCCTCGGGCATCACCGGGATGCGTGGCGGCCGGGCGGCGCGCTCGGCGCGGCGTGAGGAGGCGGTCGTCCAACGAAACTTGAAAGAGGTGGTAGAAGCAGCCGAAGCCTTTTGCACCGGCAACGGCTGCACTCGCCTGGTGCTGGGGGGAACCGAAGCCAACATCCGCCAATTCTATGACATACTGCCCAAAGCGTTACAGAGCAAGGTGATCGGGTCGTTTGTGGTGGACGTTGAGGCCCCGGTGGCAGAGGTACAGTCCCGCTCGATGGACCTGATCGAGCAGGTGGCCCAGCAGCGCGAGGTCGAGTTGGTGGACAGCATGATCGCCGGCTGGAAGCGGGGCAGCGGAGGGGTAGCAGGCCTGTCGGACACACTGGCCGCCCTCCAGGAACACCGGATCGGAACCTTGCTGGTCACTGCCGGATTTGAGGCGCCGGGCTATCGCTGTCAGGGCTGCCGCTATTTGATGCTCGTGGAGCGGGATGAGTGCCCCCTGTGTGGCGGCCAGGTGGAACCTGTCGAGGATATTGTGAACACCATCGTGCACCGGGCGCTGGAACAGGGCGTTGAGGTGGAGGTGGTGCGCGGCAATCAAAAGCTGGAAGATGCCGGCAGGATCGGCGCACTGCTCCGCTACTAGCCGCTGCCCGGCGAGGGTAGAGGGCGCTGCACCGGCAGCGCCCTTTTGCTTTCTCCAGGCGCGCCGGCCTCTACTTCTCAGGGGAAAGCTGTTGCCGCACCTCAACCAGCATGGCCCGCAATTGGCCCAGGTAGGCCGGCAACGGCGTGTCGGAGAACTTGATGCTCACCGGCACCGTCAGGTCAAGCGGCACCTCGGTGTGGATCGAGATCGTCTCGCTGATCGGGAACGATATGGCAGCGTCCACCGGCACGACCAGGCTGATCGGCAGGGTGGCGCTGACCGGCACGGCCACATTCAGGCTGAACAACGGAGTGTTGATCGGCACCTGGAACGTCTCCCGAAACGAGAGGGTGTGAGAAATGGGGACACTGAGGTGGAACGGGGCAGCGATGGTCCGCTGAAATGGCACACTGGCGTTCACCGGCACGGTGTGCTGTACGCGGATAGAGGTCTCGAACGTCTCATCGGCCAGGCTGTCCAGGGCTTTCAAACTCTGATCCAGGGCTTGGATCGCGGCCTGCCGGGCAGCCAGCAATCCAGACAGCAGAATGGCGTTGAGGGCCAACGACAGCAGCACCAACCCCAACAGGACAAGGTAGGCAACGATCTTCACGGTTTCCTCCCCATTTCAGTCAGAATCGTTCCCAAGGCACGGTGGTGGGGAACAGCGCCCGGATAAAGTCCCAGGCGCGGGCCAGGATAGCCTCCTCGCTCTGATCGGGGGGCACGAGCAGGTTGACCCGCATGGAGAGCACCCCCTCGCGGGAGTCGCGTTGGGGACTGGACCACAGATACCAGTACAGGACCAGGAGCTTCTGGCCGGTCTGGGCGTGTTGCGTGAGCAGGTATTGGACATACATTGGCCGGCCTCCCCCGTCAGACAGGGGGGCCGATTCCAGCCGGCTGGCAGCGACATTCCACAGGCGGCCCGGATAGCAGGTCTGAGGCGTGTGGCTGAACAGCAGAAAGCTGTCTTCCCCTTTATTGCCAACGATGGCCAGGGTCAGAAGCTGACCTGAGGGGTCCCGGTAGGTCCGCTCCAGGGCGACGGTGGGGTGCTTGAGATAGAACACCACGCTCGGATCGTCGCCGATAAACTCGTCGGCGCCGACCTGTTGCCACCGGCCTACGGTGGCGGGCAGGGCAGCGGCCATCCCTTCGGTCGTGTCGGCGGTCAGGTCGTAGGGGCTGCGCACCGCCGTTTCGTAGGGGGTGATGCGGTACCAGCCCTCCACGTCTACAAAATAGACGGCCCCTGGCGTTTCAGCCTGGCCCTCGGCAGCGGATAACGGCGGCGCGCTTGGCAGCCGGGCTGCCTGGCTCAAGCGTTGCCCCCAGGTGAGGCCGACGGCAATCAGCAGCAGGACAATGATCAAAAGATATCGTCGCGTACTCGCCAACATCCCAGTATCCTACCCAGGACCAGCAGCAGCCCCACGGCCATGAGAAAGAGAATAGGGCTGGACCAGTCGTGATAGTAACTCAGAGCCGGTTCCTGCCCCCAGAGCACGGCCACAGCCAGCAAGATAGCGATGCGCAGCACATTGCTGAGCATGACCAGGGGCACGACGGCGAGGAGCAGCAGGGCCTTGGCCGCCGGCCGACCCTCCACCAGGTAGATCCAACCCGCCGCCACCGTGACCAGCGCCACCAGCGAGCGCAGCCCACTGCACGGCGCGCCCACGACAATGGTGGCATCCGGCAGGCTGAGCTCGCCGCCCTGCTGGACCACCGCAATGCCAACCAGGCGGGCCAGTGTGGCCGCCGACCGGGCGGTGAACGATTCAAACCACGGGCTGGCCAGGTCTACAAAGGGCAGAGGAACCATAAAGGCCAGGAAAAGCAGGGGAAAGAGCCAGTGCCGCAGGCGTGCCCAGCCCTCCAGGTAGAGGAGGAGGCCGATGAGCAAGGCCACCGAGGCCAATGTTGCAACAACATAGTTTTGCCAGCGCATGGCCCATACCACAGCGGCCAGGCTCACGGCGGTGACCGGCAGGCCGATCCAGGGTTCGCTCCGGCGGGGCTCGGCGACCAGGTAGCGCCATTGCCGCCAGGCCAGCAGCGCCGCCAGGAACGGCACCAGGAAGCCGTGGGTGTAATAGGGGTTGATCAGCCACGATCGGACCAGCCAGGCCAGGGCGGGATAGAGCAGCAGCGTTAGCAGGCCGCCGATGACGGCATATGCGATCAGGTCGGTTCTGTGCCTTGCCACGAGATAGGCTACCTTTCCAGGGCGACCCTTGCCCACTCACTGACGACGGGGCAGAGTATAGCCCGATTTGTAGGGAATGTCAAACCTTGTCAAATGCTACGAGCTGTGTTATACTAGATGCGCGGCAACTGCTCACCGATAGCGACCGAGGTCGCGCTTCCAGGGCTGTTGGTCGAGCGTCCTCCTGCAAGGGCGCCCCAACCGGCCATGCAAGTGGTCGGCCGGCGCGGTGGGGACACCTCTCGTGGGTATCCGAATGCCCTCTCAGGTGAGGGGTTAATTGCCCGGTTGGGCAGGCGAGTGGATAGGTTTAGAAAGGGGAGAGTATGAAACGCCGAACAATTGGGCTATGGATTGCCATTTTGCTTTTGGTAGCCATAACCGCTACGGTGGCCCTGGCCCAAGAGCCGGGGGCGCCGCCTGCCGCCACTCCTGAGGCCGCCGCCATCACCATCCCGCTGACCACGCCGCAGACCGCCACCATCACCATCCCGGCGGCCATCCCGGTGCACATCACCCTGACTATCGACACCGGCCCGCTCTCCCAAGAGATTGTGACCGGCGTCGTGGCTACCCTCAGCCCCACCCTGGCGGTGTGCGAGGGCCTGGCCGAAGCGGTCGTGCGCGGTCTGGAACCGTACCTCCTTACTTCGACCACCCTCTCGGCTACGGTGACCGGTGCAGTGGGGCGGTCGGTTGCTGCGCTCGAGGGCAACTTTGCCGGCCTGGATGACACCCTGGCAGCCATCAGCCAGACGATGGGCACCCTTAGCAGCACGATAACCGGTATAGGAGCGACCCCGCCGTCCACCACGGTTGTCGAGAGCACGCTGCAAACCGTTTTAAGCCGTTTGCAGGGCGAAGCTGTCGTCCTCTTTGGCTGGCACGCCACGGGGGACTGGGGCACCGGTTGGCTCTATTTTGTCCTGGGTATGGCCGGGGCCTTGGTTACAGTTTACCTCTTTTTGGGTGAGTTCCTGCCCTCGATGGGGGGCAAGGCCAACCTGGCCCGCGACCAGATTTTGCTTGATGAATACCAGGCTGCCCGGCGCGCCGTTGTCGAGATCCGGCAACGGGCTGCCCTAGGCCAGGCCAACCACATCAGGCAAGATCAACTGAACGCGGCCGAGGAGCTTAGCGATGACCTGGACGAGATGATCAGGTTCCTGGAACGGCGGATCTGGAATGAACGATGGCGCCTGTTTGCCCTTGGCTTCCCAATGTATATCATCCTCGGTGGTTTTTTTGCCATGGCTCTGGCCGGAAACTTTTTGGAGGCGATCATCATCGGCTTTGGCTGGACCGTCGTTGCCGATCGGTTGGGTCTGGAACGTGAGGCTTCGCTGCGAAAAGAAATGCGCGATGCCGAGATCAACAAGATCGAGTCGCAGCGCCGGGAAATGGCCAGGGAACTGGAGGAACTCCAGGGCAAGGTTATCCAGGTCATGCAAGAGCGGGACAAGATGATTAAAGCAATAGAAGATATGAGAGATGCGCTAAAGTTTGTTGGCTCAAGAGCGGCAAGAAGCACGGAGTAAGCTCCAGACGTTGAGGGGAGGTAGAGATGGAAGGTTTGGCTCAACAACTGCGCGAGGGCAAGATTACGTTCGACGAGTATATGAAAAAGCTAGAAGACTGGCTGGCCGAACTGGAACGGCCCGATTTCTCGGACACGAGGCAGTTTGCTAGACCGTCGCGCACAATCCAGGTCGAATCGCTGCTGGACGATCTGCCGGCCAAGCTGGCCACCGGTCTATAAGGCCCATTTGAACTTTACCGGTACAAGTCAATAAGGGATCCTGTGGACAGGGAAGATAAAACCGCCTGGAACAAATTGGTCGTTTCCGGCCTGTTGCTGGCCGGGGCGATTGCTGCCCTGGCCAGCAGCTTGGGCCTGGAACTTTTTGGCTGGTACGCCGACCAGTCCTACCGCGATGGTCTGGCCTACTTTCTAATCGGCGGGGCTGCCAGCCTGGTGGTCGTCTATTTGCTTTTCCCGCTGGTGGGTGGCCGGGTGCAGCAGACCATCAGGCAGGTAGAGTCTGCCCTCTTGGACGTTTCGCTGCCGGCCGTCGACGAATGGCAGTTGCAACAACAGGGACAACACCTGCAGCGTTTGGCTCGCCAGATCGTCCGACGGAACCTGGCCGTAGCCCTGTTTGGTGGACTGCTGGCCTCTGCCCTGGCCGAATCTGGGGAGGGCGACCCCCTGCTTCGGGCCGTCCTCTTTGGCTTCGGCTGGGCCGCTGCTTGTGGCCTGGTGGATGCCATCAGCGTGCTGAGCTGGACCAGGCCCAAGGAAGACGCCTGACTTGACCCGACCTCAATCCGGCCCCGCCTGGCTCGGCTTTCTCATCCTGCTCAGCCTGGTCGTTGCCGCTTGTGGACAGGTCACACCTCTCCCCGGCGGCCCAACCCCCACTGTGACCGTCCCTCCTGGCCTGCCCGTTGTCGTTACCCTCGCCGGGAGGGTGGATCAGGATACCCTGGCCTTCCTGGACGAGCAGATCGCCGCCTTTGAGGCAGCAAATCCCGATGTCAGAGTCGAGATCCTGAGCACGCCAAGGGATGCTGCCGAGCGCCAGGAGTGGTTCGCCACCCGCTTGCAACAGAGAGACCGCACCGTTGATATTTTGCTCCTCGACGAAACCTGGCTGACCAGGTTTGCCGCCAACGGCTGGCTGGCTCCCCTTGACGCTTACGCCCGGCTTTATGGCGTCCGCCTGGATGATTTTTTCCCGGCCACCGTGCAGGCCAACACGATCGCCGGCCAGCTCATGGCCCTGCCGTGGGCCGCTGATGTCGGGGTGCTCTACTTCCGTCGCGATCTGCTGGACAGATACGGCTATGATCCCCCGACCACCTGGGCCGACCTGCAGCGCATTGCCCTGGACCTCAAAGCCAGGGAGGGGGTGCCCTACGGTTTTGTGTGGCAGGGAGCCTTTTACGAAAGTCTGACCTGCAACGTGCTGGAATATGTGTGGGCCTACGGTGGCGACGTGCTGGATGAGAGCGGAAAGGTCGTCTTTGCCAGCCCCCAGACACGGGCCGCTTTGCAGCAGATGAGGGATATGGTCGCGTCGGGCGCCTCGCCGCAGGAGATAACAACCTACAACGAGGGGAAGAGCCTGCGCGCTTTTGAGAACGGAGAGGCGGCCTTTCTGCGCACCTGGTCTTATGCCTGGAACCAGCTCAACGCCGCCGATTCGCCAGCAGCGGGAAAGGCGGGCGTGGCTCCCCTGCCGGCTTCCTGCCTGGCAGGGCAGAGCCTGGCCCTGTCGGCCTCTAGCCTGCACCCGGGCCAGGCCTTTCGCTTTATGGCCTTTCTGGTCGGGTATGAACAGCAGGTCCAACTCGCCCGGCAAACGGGCCAGCGACCGACGCTGGCCGCCGCCTACCGACATCAGGCGCTGGCCGGCGATCCTTTCTTCAGCAGCCTGTCGGCAGCCCTGGCCGTCGCCCATCCCCGGCCCCAGACGGCAGCCTATCCCCAGGTCTCGGAGGCGATCTCTAGCGAAGTCAACCGGATGCTGGCCGGTCAGCAGGATGCTGTAACCACAGCGGCCAACGTGCAGCAGCGCATCGAGGCGGTGCTCCCCAGGCCGTAACGGGTCAGAGCAAGGCTACCTGCCCGCTCCCCCCTTCCACAACAACCCGCCGGCAAGCGCTATTCCGCCGCAAGCGCCGCCCAGCAGCAGAAAGGGCCAGGCGCTCTCTCGGCGGCGCGCTGCCCGTCCATCTGCACTCTGAGTGGCCTGGCGCAATGCCTCGTAGACCGGCCTGGGGTTGAACTCGGGGTCCACCAGGGCAAAGTAATAGGCTGCCCGGTCGGGGGGCACATCGCCCACCTGGCGAAAGTACCAGATGTTGACCACCCCCAACCAGGGCCAGTGCTCCCGCGCCCAGGCGATGCCCCGCACGGTATAGTCGGCCTGCTCCTCCTCGCTCACCCGCTTCCAGGTGAGCAGTTCCTCGGGAAAAGAGGCCGGGGCTGCATTCCAGCCATACTCGTTGATCCAGACCGGCTTGTCGGCATCGCCATACTTTTCCATGACGGCCCGCTGCAGCTCTACCCGGCGGAAATTCAACACGTCGGGGGCCGGCGGGTCCTCGGGGGGGCGGTCCAGGCCAAAAGCGTTGGCCGAGAGGATGTCGAAATAGCTGCCGGCGCCGGCCTGATACATCTGCTCCAGAAAGACCAGGTCGTTGTGGTTGCCCCGCATGGAGGCATCCTCCAGGGTGATGGCCAAAGGGGCGCTGAGCACTATTACGTCGGGATCGGCCTCCTTGGCCCGCAGGTAGGCCACCTGGAGCATTCTGGTATATGCCACAGCATCTACCCGCTGAAAGCCCCACTCGGCCGTGAGATTCGGCTCGTTCCAGATCTGCACATAGCGCACCCGACCCCGATAGTGCCGCACGAACTCGTAGACAAAGCGGCCATAATCGGCCAGGTTGTCGGGTGGGCTGGCCGGCAGAGGGTTGGAAGGCCTCGCCCAGGCCGGCGGCCGGTCCAGCCGGGCGATGATCTCCATATCGTACTGTTCCGCCAAGGCGACAATGTGGTCATACTTGGCCCAGTCGAACTCGCCCCTCTGCGGCTCGATCTCTTCCCACGAAAACTGCTGCTTGATCCAGCCGATGCCCGCGGCCCGGGCCATTTCCAGCGTCTTTTCCTGTTTCCACGGTTCTACCTCGCGGTCGAGGAAAAAGTTGGCGCCATGGGGGTTGACATCTGTGTGGGGGATGGATGTGGCACGGCTGGCAAACCAAGCCAGGACCACAACGACAGCCCCTACCCCCCCCAGGAGTAGCAGCCCCTTTCCCAGGCGGACGGGTGTCGGTTTATCCTTCAACCCTTGCGTATTCACAGGAATAGTGTAGCATATCCTGGGCAGTTGTGCAACCGCACCCGGCGCGGACGCGGCCTGTGGGTGCCTTTCAACTTTTGGGGTAGCTTCAAAGGACGGCTATCACCAAGGCACCAAGCCATGTTTTCTTGGTGTCTTGGTGCTTTCCCCCTTTTGGTTCCGGCTCGTCCGGGTTAGGGGTCTATTGCATCAAATCTGCAGCAGATCTCCACAAAATCTCCACAACCTTGTGCTACAATAAGGCTGTACATCCAATGCGGGCCAGACCCGCAAATACTTTGAGGAGGGTGACTATGAAAAGATTCTACAAAATTGCCGGGATCGCCGCGCTGGTTGCGATCCTGGGCATTGCAACCGTGGGGGCTGTAGTCATGGCCCAGGACTCGAGCAGTGGAACCGATGAGCCATTCGACTTTGCCGCCAGGTTCAAGGCAGCTCTTGCCGACATCCTGGGCATCAGCGTCGAAGAGTATGATGCTGCCGTGGACAAGGCCCAGGAACGGGTTGTGGACGAGGCCGTGACCGAAGGGTGGCTGACCGAGGAGCAAGCCGAGCTGCTCCGCTGGCGGATGGAGCAGGCCCCCCAATTCGGGGGGAAAGGTCTGGGACCGGGCTTGGGACCGGGCTTTGGTCGGGGGATGGGCGGTTTCATGGGAGATAACCTGGTTTCCATCGCTGCTGACAAGCTGGGCATGAAACTGACCGAGCTGCTCACTGAGCTTCAGAACGGCAAAAGCATCGCCGATGTGGCCAAGGAAAAGGGTGTAGACACCCAGACCATCGTGGACGCCTACATGGCCCAGGTCAAGGAAAAGCTGGACGAGGCTGTGGCCGATGGCCGCATCACCCAGAAGCAGGCCGACTACCAGTTGCAGCAGATCGAGCAACGGGTGACCGACCAACTGGATAACACCTGGCCGGATGACTGTCACGGTTACAAAGGCCGCAGGGGTGGCATGATGGGCTTCCCCGGCCTGGGCGGATTCTAGCCGTCGGGTCGGTTTTGAAGGAGGGGCGAGCGCAATAGGGGAACGTTCGCCCCTCCGATAGACCGTGAATGTGGGGAAGCGAGGAGGTGAGGCCAGGTAACACGGAAAGAGTGCAGACGTAAGAACGCAGGTACGGGCGGGGGGCGTCTCTCGCCCGTACCTTGCTCCCTTAGGATTCGCCTTCTTCATCGAATCTCCATATCATTGATGCGATGGTAGCATTTGCCGGGGGCCTTTGAGCAACAGGCGGTAGAGTAGCATGCGCATCCTGGCTTCGATCTGGTCTTTGTTCTGGTTGGCCGCCAAACGGCTGTGGAGCCGGCGTTGGCTGATGTTGTGCCTCCTTTTGGGGCTGGTGGTGGCCGTTGGCCTGCTATCTAGCATTCCGCTCTACGCCGACGCTGCGCAGAACCGGCTCCTTCAGGGGGAGCTGGAGAATTCCAATCCGACCTCTGGCGCGGAAGTGGCAACGTTGCGCGAGCCCTTTTCCTTCCTGTGGCGCTACATCGGGACCTGGCATGGCAACGTGACCTGGGACAAGTACCTGCCCGTTCAGCAATACCTGACCGAACAGGCCCCCCTCACCATCGGCCTGCCGCTCAAAACCCAGGTCCGCCACGTGGCCACCGACAAGCTGCGCCTGTTCCCCGGCGAAGGGGCAGCCTTTATCCCCGACGAGCCGCTCCTGTGGGCCAGCGTCGGCTTTGTCAGCGGATTACAGGATCACATCCAGATTATAGAAGGCAGCTTTCCCAGCACGGGCCTGGTCGGGGAACCGGTTGAGGTTCTCATCAGCCAGACAACGGCCGATCTGCTGGGCCTGCAGGTGGGTGAACTCTATATCCTGTTCGCTCCCGGCAAAGCCGGGGTGCAGATCCCGGTGCGCATCGCCGGGGTATGGCAGGCTGCCGATGCAACCGATCCCATCTGGTTTTACCGGCCTGAGGCGTTCAATGAGGTGCTGCTCACCGGCGAAGAGGCTTTTATAAGCCAGGTTGCTCCGGCGTTGGACACGCCTGTGGCGACAGCCGTCTGGTACCAGATCTACGATGGCAGCCGGGTCCGCCCGGCCACGGTCAACCGGCTGCTGGGCAACATCGCTGCCGCCGAGGCCCGGGTCACGGTCCTGCTAAACAACACATCCCTCGACGCCTCGCCGGTACCCGCCTTGAAGAGCTATGGCAAGTCGGCCAGCCTGCTGACCTTGGTGCTGACCATCTTTAGTCTGCCGGTCATCGGCCTGGTTGCCTACTTTATCAGCCTGATCGCCGGCATGGTGGTCCAGCGCGGGCAGAGCGAGATCGCCATTCTGCGCAGCCGGGGCATCACCCGCCGCCAGATCCTGAACCTCTACCTGCTGGAAGGGACGCTTCTCGGCGGGTTGGGCCTGGCCGGTGGGCTGCTGCTGGGCCGCTTTATCGCCCAACTGATGAGCCGCACCCGCACCTTCCTCGACCCCGGCATCTTGGCAGGCAGTGGCAGCCAGCCGGTGGTCATCATTCTGACCCCCACTGCATTGGCCTACGCCCTGGCCGGCGTTGCTCTGACGCTGATCGCCCTCCTAATCCCTGCCCTGCTGGCCTCCAAACACTCCATCGTCACCCTGCGCTGGGAGCAGGGGCGTTCGCTGCTGGCTCCCCTGTGGCAGCGTTACTTCCTGGACCTTCTGCTCTTGGTGCCGCCCTTCTATGGCTGGTATCAGCTGAGCAAACAAGGCACCATTGCCCTGGGCACGGGCGGAAACGATCCCTTTTCCAACCCGCTGCTCTTCCTGGTGCCGGTGCTCTTTTGTTTCTCGCTGGCCTTGTTGTGTATGCGCTTTTTCCCGTTGCTGATCAAGCTGCTGGCCTGGCTGGTTGCCTGGCTGCCGGGCACCACCCTGCTCCTCACGCTGCGCCAACTGGCCCGTTCCACTGGCCAATACATGGGGCCGCTGCTGCTGCTCAGCCTGACGGTGAGCCTGGCGACCTTTACCGCTTCGATGGCCGTCACCCTGGACAACCACCTCACCGACCAGGTGTACTATCAGGTGGGCACCGACTTGAACCTGGCCGAGCTGGGCGAAAGCACCGAGGAGACCACACAGGTCACATTGCCGGGCCAGACCACCACGACAACGAGCGACACCTCTACCGGGCCGCAGTGGCTCTTCCTGCCGGTGAGCGATCATCTGAGCGTGCCCGGCGTAAAGGCTGCGGCGCGGGTGGGTAATTACAGCGCCACAGCCCGCATCGGCGGACGCCAGCAAGCAGGGCGGCTCCTGGGCATAGACCGGCTGGATTTCCCCGCAGTAGCCTTCTACCGGCCCGATTTTGCGTATAACGAATCGCTGGGCGCCTTGATGAACCGCCTGGCCGTCTCTTCTGACGGCATTCTGGTCAGCAGTGGCTTCTTGAACCAGCAAGGGCTGGCCGTCGGTGACCCGCTGCGGCTGACGGTGGGCGTGGCCGGGGAGTATGCCGAAGTCCAGTTCACCGTGGTGGGGGCGCTGAACCTGTTTCCCACCCTTTACCCCCAGGATGGCCCCTTCTTCGTCGCCAACCTGGAGCACATCTACGACGCCTTGGGCGGCACCTATCCCTACGACGTCTGGCTGGCGACCGATCCGTCTGTTTCCGGCGAGGAGATCGTGGCCGGGGTGCGAGACCTGGGATTGGTCGTCGTCACCAGCCAGGATGCCCGGCAGATGATCGCTGCCGAGCAGACGCGCCCCGAGCGACAGGGGCTGTTCGGCCTGTTGTCGGTGGGGTTCATCGCTGCCGCCGTGCTGACGGTGGTTGGCTTTCTGGTCTATGCCATCGTCTCATTCCAACGCCGTTTCATTGAGCTAGGCATGTTGCGCGCCATCGGCCTGTCGAAGCGGCAGATGGCCGCCTTCCTGGCCGGCGAGCTGGCAGCCCTGATCCTGGCCGGCGTGACCTTGGGCGCAGGGGTAGGCGTCTGGGCCAGCACCCTGTTCATCCGCTATTTTCAGATCGGCAGCGACAAAACGGCCCAGGTTCCACCCTTTGTTGTCGAGATCGCCTGGCAGCAGTTGGGCCTCATCCTGGCCATCTTTGGCCTCATGTTTTTCCTGGCCGTCGCCGTTCTGGTTGTTCTGCTCAACCGGATGCGCGTCTTTGAAGCGGTGAAACTCGGTGAAACCGTTTGATTGCGGGACGGGTTGTCCACAAGATCGAGGTGTGTCATGAATCGCAAGGGCGGAACGCAAACAGTCTCTATTCTGATCGCGGCGGGCCTGCTGCTCGCCCTCGTGACCGGCTGTGGCCCGACCGGTGCAAAGGGTGTTGCTGCTGGGGCTGGTGAAGCCACCCCCACCCCTTTGCCGACGCCCATCGTCCCCGAAAAGCCAACCTACACGGTCCAGGTTGGCACGGTGGTCGAAACGCTCCAGTTTACCGGCCGTGCCTCGCCCGTGCAGCAGCAGGAGCTGTTTTTTGAAATGGGCGGCAACGTCGGCGCGGTGTACGTGGCCCGCGGCGACTGGGTCAAGGCCGGAGATCTGCTGGCCGAGCTGGAGATCAGCACCCTGGAGAAGCAGTTAGCCCAGAAAAAGATCAACTTGGAAACGGCTCAGCTTCGCCTGGAACAGGCTCGCATCCAGGCTACCGAAGCGATCACCACAAGCCAGAGTAAGCTGGAGGAGGCCAAAAAGAACCTGCAGGTCGTCAGGATCACAGCAGCCAACGACCTGGCGTCGGCCAAGGCCGCCGTCGCCAACGCCGAAACCAGCCTGAAAAATGCCAAACTGAACCTGACCATCGTGCAGAATAGCGATACCGTCGTCAAGAATGTGCGCGACCGGGAGTATGAAGCTGCCTGGTGGGAGGCGTTTTACGGCGAGTGTCTGCAAAAGTACGCAGCCGGCAAGATTGACAAGGAACGCCTGGACCTGGAATACAACAATCTACTTGCCGCCAAGGAGCGGCTGGAAGTGGCACGGGCTCAGGCGAAACTGGCCCTAAGCCAGGCGGAGGCCCAGGTCGCCCAGGCGGAAGAGTCGCTGCGCCAGGCCAAGGCCAAACTCGCCGAGCTTCAGAGTCGGTCAACGGTAGCCGAGGCTGAGGCCGCCGTCAAACAGGCGGAACTGGACTATCAGCAAGCTGTGGCCGACGCCGATCCTGAATCGTACAGCCTGAAATTGCTGGCCCTGGAACTGGAGCAAACGCAACTGGACATCCAGGACCTCGAAAACCAGATCGCCAGCGCCCGGCTCGTCGCCCCCTTTGACGGTCAAATCCTCTCCCTGAACATCAAGGCCGGCGATGCGGTCCAGGCCTACACCGCCATCGGCGTCCTGGCCGACCCGACCAAGCTCGAGATCACCGCCGAGTTGGGCAGCGATGCGTTGAGCCAGATGGCCCTGAACCAGGAGGCGCGGATCACGCTGCGCAACCGCCCTGGCGAGAGCTTCACCGGCACCGTGCGCCAGTTGCCCTATCCTTACGGTGGCACCACGGTGGACACGGGCGACGACACCGCCGTCCACGTGGCGATCGAAAGTGCGGTGAACATGACCCTTGGTGAACTGGCAACGGTGACCATCATTTTGCAAGAGAAGGAGAATGTGCTGTGGCTGCCGCCAGCGGCCATTCGCACCTATCAAGGCCGCAATTTTGTCGTCGTCCAGAACCCAGACGGCACCCAGCGGCGGGTGGATGTGCTGCTGGGCATCACCACCGACGAACGGGTCGAGATCGTTGCCGGGTTGCAAGAGGGGCAGGTCATCATCGGCGAGTAGCAGTCTCCCCTCGCAATTGGTCGTGACAAAAGGCACGAAGGTTCTAAATCCTGTTTGGTTCCGGCCAGGCCGGGTTAGGGTGAAGGATGGAGCCATTCCTTGTCTGCGAAAACCTGGTCAAAATCTATCAAGTCGCCGGGTTAGAGGTGGTGGCGCTCCAGGGGTTGAACCTGACGGTACAGCCCGGTGAGCTGTTGGGCATCGTCGGCGCTTCCGGGTCGGGCAAGAGCACGCTGCTCAACATTTTGGGCGGGCTGGACCGCCCCTCGGCCGGGCGGCTGCTGGTGGATGGCCGCGACCTGCTCAAAGCGCCGGCCAGGGTTTTGGATGAGTACCGCCGCACCCAGGTGGGGTTTGTGTGGCAGCAGACGGCCCGCAACCTGGTCCCCTATCTGAGCGCCCAGGAAAATGTCGAGCTGCCTATGACCATCGAAGGGGTGGAACCGCGTCAGAAGCGGGCCTGGGCCCAAGAGCTGCTCGAGGCGGTGGGGCTGTGGGAATACCGCAAGCACCATCTGGCACAACTGTCCGGCGGCCAGCAACAGCGAGTGGCCATCGCCGTTGCCCTGGCCAACCATCCCAGGCTCCTGCTGGGCGATGAGCCAACCGGCGAGGTGGATACGGCCACGGCCCAGGAGATCCTGGCCCTGTTCCGGCAGATGAACGAGCAGTATGGCCTGACGACGATTATCGTCACCCACGACCCGCAAATAGCCCGGAATGTGGACCGGGTGGTGACAATCCGCGATGGCAGCACCAGCAGCGAGACGGTCAGGATCGAAAATGAAGCGGCCGCTTCTCTCCATTCTCCATCCTCCATTTTCTATTCCGAATATGTGGTCGTAGACGGCGCCGGCCGCCTCCAGCTTCCGCCCGACCTGCGCGCCGAGTTGGGCATTACCGACCGGGTCACGGTGGAACGGGTCGAAGGGGGCATCCTGATCCGCCCTGCAGCCGGGTTGCAACCGATCGTCTCGCCGGAGAACCGTTCCGCCCCGCAGCCGAAGGATGACCAGCCACCCTCTGCCGCCCGCGCGGTGCTGAGCGGCTGGCTGAAGCGAACAAGACGTCAAGCGTCAAACGTCAAACGTAAATCGTCAAGCGTCAAGCGTCAAACGTAAATCGTCAAGCGTCAAACGTAAATCGTCAAGCGTCAAACGTAAATCGTCAAGCGTCAAGCGTCAAACGTCAAACGTCAAACGTCAAACGTCGAGGAGGAAAACAGGTGAGAGCAAAATCTGCTTGGCTGATAGGGTTAATTACGGCGCTGCTGGTGGCCTGTGGCCCCGCTGCCTCGTCGGTCCCAACGACCGATCCGACAACGGCCAAGTCGGCTACGACGGGCAACAACACACCGCTTACCATCCTTCGTTTTGCCGTATCGGGCCTGAATCAGAACCGCTACGACAGCCTGATCAAAGCCTTTGAAGCCGAAAACCCGGAGGTGCACATCAGCACGGTCTCAATTGAGCAGATACTGGGCACAGGACCCGGTGGATCCAATTGGCCCGACGACGCTTATCTCCGCCTGGCAGCGGCAGCCGACGTCATTGACGCCCCGGCCACCCGCCAGGCCGTGCAACAGGGGGCGCTGTTGGACCTCACCCACTTTTTCGAGTCGGACCCGAATGTGAAACCCGACGCCTTTTACCCCGGCCTGCTGGAAAGCGTCCGGTGGGACGGCAAAATCTGGTCGCTGCCGGTCGAGGTCACCTACTCGCTGATCTACTATGACAAAAGGCTGTTCGACGCGGCCGGCCTTCCCTATCCTCAGCCAGGTTGGACCTGGGATGACTTTTTGGCAGCCGCCAAGGCGCTGACAGTACGTAGTGGTGATACGGTCAGCCAGTGGGGGTTCGTGGAACCGAGCTTTGACCCGGTGACCTTTGTCCAGGCCAGGGCGGGGCTGCTGTTCAACGCCGACACCTACCCACCCAAAGCCCGCCTGGATGACGCGGCTGTGGTCGAGGCGGTGCGCTGGTACACCGACCTGTTCCTGACCCACAAAGTGTCACCCTACTACTCCTCGACAGAAAGGGGTGGCGGCCGCGTGATGTTCAGCAATGAAGGCATGCGGTTCGACGGCAGCCAGGCGGCCATGTGGTTCTCGGCCGGCGGCCGCATGTTCATTGGAAGGATGGGACCGGGCGGGCCAGACCAGCAACAGCAGACTATCGGTGTTGTGCCCTTTCCGGTAAGCAAATCCAACGACCACACCACCCCAGCCGTCGTGGATGGCCTGTCCATCAGCGCCGGCACAAAGAAAGCCGACCTGGCCTGGAAGTGGATCAGCTTTCTGGCCCAGCAGCAGGCAGGGCAGCGCGGCCCCTTTAACGCTTTTGCCACCGGCACCGTGCCGGCAATGCCTTCGGTGGCGGCTGCCAGCGGCTACTGGAACAACCTCGACGCGGAGGTGGCGGCTGCCCTGCAATATGCCATTGAGCATGCCTATGTGGATAATTACAACGGTGTGGGCTACGACACCTTTTACGCCGCTGTTGTGGATGTGATGGACAACGGCACTGCTATCGAACGGGCCCTGGCCAACGCCCAAACTCAAGTGGAGGCCGAGATCGAGGCTGAGGTGGCCGCTGCACCGACCCCCGTCGCCAACCTGGTCGTGGCTGAGGAGGAACAAAAAGCGCTGAACGCCGGTGCGGTCATCATCACCTTTGGCCTGAGCGAGGGCGGTGGCCCCTTTGGCCGACAATCCCTGTCCACGTTGATCGATCAGTTCCAGGCCGCCCACCCGGACATCATCGTCGAGGTTGACACCCCAGAGGGGTTCCGCGGCCAGCTTGGCCTGGCCGAGATGGCCGCCGAGTATGATTGCTTCCAGGCCCTGCCCAACCTCAACGACGAGGCGGTGGCCGCTATTGTCAACATCGAGCCGTTCCTGGCCGCCGACTCTAGCGTCCGCAAAGAGGACTTTTTTCCCTCTGTCCTGCAGCAGTTTACCTATCAAGGCCGGTTGTGGGGGCTGCCGGGCAGCGTCACGGTCAACGTGATAAACTACAATAAGGACCTGTTCGACGCCGCCGGCCTTCCCTATCCCAGCCCGACCTGGACAACGAACGATTTTCTGGAAATGGCCGTCGCCCTGACCAAAGGGGATGGGGAAAGCAAGCAGTATGGCTATGCGCCTAGTTCCTTTGTGGTCACTGACCTGGTGAGTTTCATGGACCGGCTGGGGGCCGATATGCTGGACGAGTCGGTCGATCCACCCCGTTTGGTGTTCAACTCCCGCAGCGTCGTCGAGGCCTTCCGCTGGTATACCAGCCTGGCAACCCGCTACCAGGTGGAGCCGGTTTTTGAAAATCCAGAAGGATTTGGAGGCAGCGAGCGGCAACGGCAGACCTTGATTGACGGAGGCCGCGTGGCCATGTGGCTGGAGTCGGGCGGTTTTGGCTTCGGCGGCTTTGGAACCCGCATGGCTGTTGGCCCTGGTGGGCCTGAGGGGCAGCGAAACCTCAACCTCGGTGTCGCTCCTCTGCCTGCCGGCCCTAACAGCGCCCAAGGCAGCGGCTTCCAGTCGGTGAACGGCTACTTTATCTCAGCTCAGACCCAGGCGCGGCAGGCGTGTTGGACCTGGATCACCTTCTTGACGGAGCAACCCGCCGCGGCCTCTGGCCTGCCGGCCCGCCGTTCGGTGGCCGAGTCGGCGGCCTACCGCCAACTGGTCGGTGCCGAGGCGGCAGATGCCTATCTGGCCAGCGTCAGCAGCGGCAGCCGGGCCTCGTTCTATCAGCGCATCTCCGACGAGGGGAACTGGCTTGGCTTCGCCTCCTTCTGGCTCTCCGACGCCTACAACCGCGTGATCAATGGCGAGATGACCGTCGAGGAATCGCTGGCCGCTGCCCAGGAGTCGGTAGACGCCTACCGCGATTGCGTCATCGCCAAGAACGCCTATCAGGACCCGGAGGCGATGCGGCAATGCCTTTCCGCAGCAGGGGTCAATGCGCCACGAATGCCCTAAACCGGGATAAGGGGGACATGGTGAACGAAACACAACCGATTGTCCGGGTGCAAGGGGTGACCCGTGTGTACCGCGTCGGCTCGCGCCAGATCCCTGCCTTGCGCGGCGTAGACCTGGCGATCGGTCCAGGCCAGGTGGTGGCCCTGCGCGGACGATCTGGTTCGGGCAAGACGACGTTGTTGAACTGCATCGGCGGCTTGGACCGGCCCACTTCGGGCCAGATATGGTTCGAGGGCCGGGATGTAACGCGCCTGCCCGAAGAGGAGTGGGTAAAGCTGCGTCGGCACCGCATCGGCTTTGTCTTCCAGTCCCATGCCCTGCTGGCCACCTACTCGGCTTGGGAAAATGTGGAGCTGATGCTGCGTCTGGCCGGGATGAAACGACAGCAGCGGCAGCAGCGCACCCAAGAGGTTTTGACGTTGATGGGCCTGGCCAAGTGGATGGACCACCGCACCTTTGAGCTATCCGGTGGTCAGCAACAGCGGGTGGCCATCGCTCGGGCCATCGCCCCACGCCCGGCGCTCATCCTGGCCGACGAGCCAACCGGTGAACTGGACTCGGCCACCGGCCAGCAGATCCTGGGCCTCTTTCGCTACATTGCCGACCGAGAGGGAACGACCGTTGTGATCGCCACCCACGACCCGGCAGTTGACGCCTTTGTGGATGAGGTGTATCATTTACAAGACGGTCGCACCGTCGGGAACCCAGGGAGCAGAATTGAAACTCCGTAGGACAACTCCTGCGGAGTTGTCTATACAGGGTCGCACCGTCGGGAACCCAGGGAGCAGAATTGAAACTCCACCAGAGGTCCATGAAACCTCCATACAATCTCCACATCCTCATGCTATTATTGCAATGACACACAACCAGAAGGAGGTCCTGTGAAAAAAGCTAGTGTGAATTATTGGGTAGACGTGGCAACGGGCATCGCTTTTGTGCTCAGCGCCCTCAGCGGCCTGGTCTTTCTTCTGCCACTGAACCCGGCCAACGGATTCTTGGGCATAGGCTACCGGGTGTGGAACAGCCTGCATACCTGGAGCAGCTTGGCAGTGATCGGCGGGGTGGGGGTCCACCTGGCTCTGCATTGGAAGTGGATAGTCGCCATGACCCAACGGATGCTATCACTCGGAAGCCACCGGGGGGCACAGGAACCCGTCTCGGACATGGCCTGTGGTGAAGCCCAAGGCAGGCCCATAAGCCGCCGGGCCTTTCTGATCTTCGGGGGAGCGTCCGCTGTCGTCATCGGCGCGATGGTTGCCGGCTACAAAGCACTCTTTGACTCGGCCGAGGCAGGCCAGAGCGACAGCCAGCCCCTTGCGGCACAACAGGAAGGCGATGTTGCCTGTCCCTTCGGCCTGATCAACGATCCCTACCCTGGGCAGTGCAGGCATTATCTAGACGCGAACGGCGATGGGATCTGCGACTATTCGGTGCCGGGATCGGCGGCCTCTCTCCCCAGCAATGGAGAGCTGGGCTCGGATGCGCGCCATCAGGGCCAACGCCGCCGGGGGTGGGGACAACCATAAAACCGGCATAGGGGTCGAGGGAAGGAGCGAAAAGAGGTCAGCAATGCCCCAGCGGATTCTGGTCGTGGACGACGACCGCGAGATTGTGCGGTTGGTGGGCACCTACCTGGAGCAAAGCGGCTATCAGGTATTGACCGCCTATAACGGCGAGATAGCCTTGGACATCCTGCGCCGCGAACGTCCCGACCTGATGATTTTGGACCTGATGCTGCCCGACCGCGATGGCTACGAGGTCACCCGTACTGTCCGCGGCGATGCAACCCTGGCGGCGATGCCGATCATCGTGCTCACTGCCCACATCGAGGCCGCCGACAGCCTCCTCAGCATGGAGCTGGGGAGCAACGATTATGTAACCAAACCGTTCAACCCCCACGAACTGGTGGCGCGGGTCCGGTCTGTGCTGCATCGTCTCCAGGGGAAACCGGTTCCCCCGCGGGTGATCCAGGCCGGGACGCTGGCCATCAACCTAGATGCCCACCAGGTTCAGGTGCAAAACCAACCTGTGCGCCTGACGCCCACCGAATTCAGTCTGTTGCGGGTCCTGGCCGAAAATCCCGGCCGGGCCTTCACCCGTTTGGAGCTGATCGAAGAGGGTCTGGGCTACAGCTATGAGGGGTTGGAGCGGACCGTGGATAGCCACATCAAAAACCTGCGCCACAAACTGACCGCCGCCGGCGCACCGGCAGGCCTGATCGAGACGGTAATTGGGATTGGCTACCGCCTGGCAGTGGGAGGGGATTCATGAACCGACTTTGGGTGCAATTGACCCTGGCCTTTAGCCTCGTCGTGCTGATCGCCGTCGGAGCCATTGCTTTCCTGATCAACCGTGCAACCGGCGCCGAGTTTCGCCAGTACATCACCCACAGCGGCATGCAGGTCTCCGGCAGCGGCATACGGCAGCTTGTCGAATATTATCAACAGCAAGGCAGTTGGGAGGGGGTAGAAAGCCTGCTGGCCGGCGGCGTCTATGTAGCTGAACCTCAGGGCATGGGCCTCTCGATGATGAGCTTCTGGCGAATGTCCCCCGGCATGGCAGGCAGGCGGCTCGACGTCTTGCTGGCCGATGCCAACGGCAGGGTCGTCTTTGACAGCACCCATCAGGCCGAAGGCCGGCGGTTGCGCTCCCAAGAAAAGGCCAGGGCCCTGGCCATCGCCGTCTCTGACGGTGGCCCGGTGATCGGCTACCTGCTCCTATCTTTTCCCGGACCTCCGACCAGGTTGGGCGCCCTGGAACAGAATTTCCTCGACCGGATACGCCGGGTCCTGTTCATCGGAGCAGGCCTGGCCGTAGGTCTGGCGCTGTTCGCCGGCGCACTCCTGAGCCACAGCCTGACCGCTCCTCTGCAACGCCTGGCAGCCGCTGCCCGTTCCGTGGGCAAAGGGCACCTGGACCAGCAGGTAAAAGTGGAGGGCAGCGCCGAAATGGCCGAAGTTGGCCAGGCGTTCAACGAAATGATCGCCGCCCTGAAGGATGCAGAAGTCCAGCGCAAGAACCTGGTGGCCGACGTGGCCCACGAGCTGCGCACCCCGCTGACGGTGCTCCAGGGTAACTTGCGGGCTATTCTGGACGGCGTGTATGCCTTGGACAAGGCTGAAATCTCGCGCCTGTACGACGAAACGCGCCTGTTGAGCCGCCTGGTAGACGATCTGCGGGAGCTGGCCTTGGCCGATGCCGGGCAACTGCACCTGAATCTGCAACCCACCGACGTGAGCCAGGTCATCCTTGACACGCTCGATACCCTGGCCCTGGCCGCCGAAGCGCAGCAGGTGACCCTTACCTCTCAGATTGCGGACGACCTGCCCCTCGTCCAGGCCGACCCGGATCGGGTGGCCCAGGTGCTGCGCAACCTGCTGGTCAATGCCTTGCGCCACACTCCTCCTGGTGGCTCGGTCACGGCAAAGGCACACCGGGCAGGGGAGATGGTCGAGGTCGCCATTGCCGATACGGGCGAGGGGATCGCCCCTGATGACCTGCCCCACATCTTTGAGCGTTTCTGGCGGGCAGATCCGGCGCGGGCCCGCGCCGACCGTTTTGCCGACAGCACCGGCCTGGGGCTGTCCATCGCCCAGAGCCTGGTAGAGGCTCATGGCGGGCGCATTTGGGCCGAGAGCACGCCGGGGCAAGGCACGGTCTTGCGGTTCACCCTGCCCCTCGCCTCTCATCGGTGCTAACTTGCGACTCAAGCCGCACTGTGGGGGCTGTCAGCGCAGACGCCCTGTCCGCGCAGGCGGACAGCCGGCCAAAAGCCCTTTGAGGCGCGATCAAGTTCGTGCCTATGCCCCTCGCCTCCTCCCCCGGCTAAGCGTTCTCTCCCACTGTCTGCGGAGCCTGGCAGCAGCTCTGGGAGGGCGCTCAAAAACTCTCAAACTCACCGATCGCGGCATTTGCCCTTTTTCCAACTTCCGGTAAAATAGCATAGCCTTTATTTTGCGGCAGACCGGGAGGTCTGTCCTGCGCTTGGGAGGATGAAATGTATATGCTGATCGGTGTGATTGACAACCCCGCCCACCTCACGGCGGTGCTCGATGGCTGGAGCGAGGCCGGAGTGCAGGGGATCACTATCCTTGACAGCACCGGCGTGCACCGTGTGCGCGGAAGGCAGTGCCGAGAGGATGTGCCGCTGTTCCTGGGCTTCAGCCGCCTGCTGCGCACCGACCAGTGCAGCCAGAACACGCTGTTCGCGGTGGTGCAGGATATGGAGACGGTGCAGCGGGCAGCGGCAGCTACTGAGGCCGTCGTCGGGGACCTCCGGAGCCCTAACACCGGCATTCTGTTCGCGCTGCCGGTCGCCGCCGTGTGGGGTCTGCCCAAACAACAGCCCCTGCAGGATCAATAGGAGCACCTCTATGCCCTGGCTCATCTTTCTCCTCAGCTCCGCCGTCACCGTGGTCGCCGCCATCCAACTGGCTAAATATGGCGATGTGATCGCCGTGCGCACGCGGTTGGGTGGCATGTTCATCGGCGCCCTCTTGCTCGCCAGTGCTACCTCGCTGCCGGAAGTGGTCACCGCCTTCAGCTCGCTCCGCCAGGGAGTGCCCAACCTGGCTGCCGGCAACTTTTTTGGCAGCAACATGATCAACATGTTCCTTCTTGCCATCCTCGACATCCTAAACCAGCAGGCCCGCATCCTGCGCAAGGTTGCCTTCACCCACGCCCTGACTGCGGCACTGGCGAGCTCACTCGCTGCGTTGGTCATCTTTTTTATGCTGGTCGATCTCCCCTGGCAGGTCGGCTGGATAGGCGTAGATGCTCTCGTTATCCTGCTGGTCTATGTCGGCGGCATCCGGCTGATCCAGCTCCAGGGCCAGCAATCGGGCGCTGCGGTTGACCTGCCGGTCGAGCCGGGCCACAAGCTGCCCAAGCTGTGGCAGGCGCTGTTGGGCTTTGCCGTGGCGACCGTCGTTCTGATCCTGGTCATTCCCTACCTGGTCTCGTCGAGCACCGAGATTGCGCGCATCACCGGGCTGAGCACAGGGTTTGTGGGAGCACTATTCGTGGCCCTGGTCACGTCGCTGCCGGAACTGGTCTCGGCGCTGGCCGCCACCCGCCTGGGGGCGTTCGATATGGCAGTGGGCAACCTCTTTGGCAGCAACGTTTTTAACATGTTCGCCATCGGGCTGGTTGACCTGTTCTACATCCGCGGACGCTTTCTGGATACAATTGACCCGGCTTTTGCGCTGGCCGGCTTGTTGGGGTTGCTCCTCACCAACCTGGCACTCGTCGGCAACCTGGCCCGCCTGGAACGCCGCTTTTTGTTTGTCGAGATAGACGCCCTGCTCCTGATCGTCCTCTACCTGGCAGGGATGTGGCTGCTGTACTCGCGGGGCGTTGGCATGTAGGGCAACTCCTGCGGAGTTGCCCTACTGGACAAAAAGACGGCCTTGTGCTACAATAAGCTTGTCTATACAAGTAGACAAGTAGACAGGCTGAGTGATGTCCGGCTTGGCTATTCTTGGAAGAGAGGATGTCCATGCAGGTCATTGATAAGAACAGTCCCACGCCCTACTATCTGCAGCTGGCCGAGATCCTGCGCCGCGAGATTGACGAACGCAAGTCGCAGCACGAGATCTATCAACTTCCCTCCGAAAACGAGCTCTCTGCCTGGCAAGGCATCACGCGAACCACCGTCCGCCGCGCGCTGGATGTGTTGGAGCGCGAGGGGTTGATCTACCGCGAAAAGGGCAGGGGATCGTTTGCAGTGGTCCGCCGGGTCGAACATGAGCTGACGCGCCTGGTATCCACCACCGAGGATATGCGCCAGCGCGGCTGGTCCCTTGTCACCAAACTGATCTCCCTGGAAAAGATCGCCGCCCCACCGCCCATTGCCCGCGCCCTGGAGCTGCCAGAGGGAGCGGCCTGCTACAAGCTGTGCCGGCTGCGCATCGTAGATGGAGAACCGATCAGCCTGCAAACGCCATACCTGCCGGCGGCCCTCTGCCCTGGCCTGGAGGAGAACGATCTGACCGGTTCCCTGTACCGGCTTCTGGAAACCCGGTATGGGCTGCGGCTGTGGACCGGTCGTGAAACCTTGCGAGCACGCTGCGCCCTGCCTCAGGAACAGAAACTGCTCGAGGTGCCACGCTGCACGGCGGTGATGTTTATGGAGCGGGTGACCTATGCGGTAACCGGCCAGCCGGTCGAGTACCTGGAGGCGGTATGGCGCGGGGACCGTTACGACTTTACAGTGACCCTGATGCGGCCACAAGGATAGGGAAAAACAAAGGAGGAGCCATGACAACAAAGCCAAGATTTTCTGCCAATATCAACACATTTAACGCTTGCGCCGACCGATATGTCCTCTCTGGCTATGGGCAACGGCTGACCACCGACGAGCTGATCCAGGCCGCCACCCGCGTCCCAGGCTTGACCGGGGTGGAGCTGGTCGGCTTGTGGCACGTGAACGACGACAACCTGGAGCGAATTCGCCGTCAGATCCAGGACGCCGGGTTGGAAGTGACCTGCGTCACCCCCGACATCTGGGCCTCCGGCAAGTGGGGCTGGGGCTCCTTCTCGTCCAACGATCCCCGCATCCGCCGCGAGGCGGTGCATCAGGTCAAAAAGGCGATGGAGTGGGCCAAACAACTGGACTGCCAGGTGGTGGACCTGTGGTTCGGTCAGGACGGCTATGACTATCCCTTCCAGGCCGACTATCTGGCCGCCTGGGACCGGTTGATCGAGGGCACCATCGAGTGCGCCGATCACCTGCCCGAAGTCCGGCTGGTGTTGGAGTACAAACCCAAGGAACCGCGCACCCATTGCTTCATCGCTACGGTAGGCAAGACGCTGCTGCTTATCGAAAAGGTCAACCGCCCCAATGTGGGGGCGATGATTGACGTGGGACACGCGCTGATGGCCTACGAGAACACCGCCGAATCGGCAGCGTTGCTGCACTACTTTGGCAACAAGCTATTCTACATGCACTTCAACGATAACTGGCGGCTGTGGGACGACGACATGACCGTTGGCTCGGTTCACACCGTCGAGATGCTGGAGCTTTTGTACTGGTTGGACCGCATCGGCTATGACGGCTGGTACGCCCTGGACATCTTTCCCTACCGTGAAGATGGCATCCGTGCCGCCACTGAGAGCATCCGCTGGATCCAGGGCCTTCATCGTCTGCTGGACCAGATCGGCCGCGATCAGATCGGCCAGGTGATTGCTAGCGGCGACGCGATGGCTGCCTCGGCCATGATCCGCGAGGCGCTGTTGGGATAATCTATGGCGCGCTGGGTATCCCGGTGACCCTGCGCAATAGGCAATAGAAATGTAAGGAGGCTACAATGCCCAAAGAACTATACGACCCGCACATGTTCAACTACATGTGGGAGAGCCTGGACCAGGATCGGTTTGTGGTCGGCACCTACTATATCGAGGACAGCCGACCCGACTGGGAGTTTATGGACCATCTGGCCCAGGTACAGCGGCTGGCTCTGGAAGGCTCCACCGCCAGTTGGATGGAGGTCAAAGAGGAAACGCCCGAGGTCCGCGAACGGCTGAGCAGCAAAGTGCTGGGGTATTATCAAGTGCCCGCGCCCCCAGGAACCAAGAAGGCTGTCATTCAGCTTGCCTTCCCGATCGCGGCCTGGGAAAAGAATGTCAACGTGCCGATGATGCTTCTTTCGATTTCGGGCAATATCTTTGCTTTTTGCGACAAGGTGCGCCTGCTGGATGTGTACATCCCCAAGGCGGTGGCCCAAAAATTCAGCGGCCCCAAATTCGGCATCGAGGGTCTGCGCGAGCGGTTGGGCGTCTATGGCCGGCCGTTGGTGTTGCAGATCATCAAACCCAAGATGGGCATGACCCCTGAGGAGACAGCAGCCCAGGTCTACCAGAGCGCGTTGGGCGGTGCCGATCTGTGCAAAGACGACGAGATGTGCAGTGAACTCGACAACTGTCCGTTCGATGCCCGCCTGGAGGCGGTGCTCACGGCGTTGGACAGGGCTGAGCGGGAGACCGGCCACAAGACCCTGTACATGGTCAGCATCACCGACGAAGTGGACCGGGTGCAGGACAAAGCCCGCCGCGCCGTCCGTGCCGGGGCCACCGGGTTGCTGCTGGCCTACCCGGTCGGCCTGTCGGCCCTCAAGGTGATTGCCGGCGATCCAGAGATCAATGTGCCCATTCTGTGGCATGTGTCGCACATGTTGGGCATGTTGCCGACCATGAGCTTCCCAGTGCTCTCAAAGCTGGCCCGGCTGTGCGGGGCGGACATGATGCTCACGCCATCGTTGTGGTCCAGCCTCCAGGTTTGTTCGGTGGAAGAGGAGCTGCGTACCTCGCAGACCTTGCGCGCGCCGTTTTACCACATCAAGCGGGCCTGGCCCATGCCGGCGGCCGGCATGTATCCCGGCCTGGTTGAGGTGTTGATCCAGGAGCATGGTGTGGACATGATTGTGCCGGCCGGCGGCGGCATGTTGGGACACCCTATGGGCTACAAGGCTGGGGCCATGGCCTGGCGACAGGCGATTGATGCCGTACTTTCGGGCATGACCCTGCAAGAAGCGGCGCAGAAATACCCCGAATTCCGCGCCGCTGCCGAAACGTGGGGCATCCGCCAGCGGCCCATATCGCCGTGGGCTTACCGCAGCCCCGAGTACCATCCCAAGTTCGCGCCCAAGAACGTGAGCTGAGGGTTAGGGACAAGAAGTAAGGGGCGATGTCCGAGTCCGATCTTCCCCTGCTCCAGATGTACCGGACGATGTTGACCATCCGCCGCTTTGAGGAGCAGTGCAACTATCTGTACCTGCAGGGCCGCATCCCTTCGACACTGCACCTGTCCATCGGCCAGGAAGCGGTGGCGGTGGGGGTGTGTGCCCACCTGCGGCCCGACGACTATCTGTTCAGCACCCACCGGCCCCACGGCCACGCCATTGCCAAAGGGGTGGCCCCCCGGTCCATCATGGCCGAGCTGTATGGCAAGCGCACCGGCTGTTGCCAGGGAAAAGGCGGCTCGATGCACGTGGGCGATGTGCGGGTGGGCATGTTTCCCGCCATCGCCATCGTCGGCGCCAACGCCCCCCTGGCCGCCGGCACTGCCCTGGCCGCCAAACGGCTGACGACCGACCGGGTGACGCTCTGCTTCCTGGGGGATGGGGCTATGAACGAAGGGGCGGTCCACGAAGCGATGAACATGGCCGCCCTGTGGGACCTGCCGGTGGTCTATGTCTGCGAAAATAACCTCTATGCCGCCTCGACGCCGGTCTCGACGGCGTTCAAGATCCAACAGATTGTAGATCGGGCTGCCGCTTACGGGATGCCCGGCCTGGTGGTGGACGGCAATGAGGTCGAGGCGGTCTATCGGGTGGCGGGTGGGGCCATCGCTCGCGCCCGCCGCCGTGAAGGGCCGACCTTTATCGAGGCGCGCACCTATCGGTTGTGCGGGCATTCACGAAGCGATCCACGCACCTACCGCTCCAAAGAAGAGGAAGCTGCCTGGGCGGCCCGTGACCCCATCCCCTCCCTGGCCGCCCGGCTCAAAGCATTGGGCCTGGCCACCGACGGATCGCTGGCGGCCATCGAACAGGAGGTGACGGCGCTGATTGACGAGGCGGTCCAATTCGCCGAGGCCAGCCCGCCGCCGGATCCGGAAGACACCCTCCGGCATCTCTTCTGGACAGAGGAGGGGTAAGATGACCAAGATGACCATTGCCGAAGCGTTGCGCCAGGCGATCCGCGAGGAGATGCGGCGCGACCCCCGCGTCTTTTGTATCGGCGAAGACATTGGCATCCCCGGCGGCTTTGGCGGGGCCTTTACCGTGACGTTGGGGCTCTCGGACGAGTTTGGCCATGAGCGTATCCTCGACACGCCGATCTCAGAGGAAGGGTTCATCGGTGTGGCGATTGGCGCGGCCATGGCCGGCCTGCGGCCCATCGCCGACGTGCAGTATGGCGATTTTTTGTTTATGGCTATGGATCAGGTCGTCAACCAGGCGGCCAAGATGACCTACATGTCGGGTGGGACGGTCAAGGTGCCGCTGGTGCTGCGCGTGCCGGTCGGCGCCACCGGCCGGGGGGCCCAGCACGCCCAGAGCCTGGAGGCGTTCTTTACCCATGTACCGGGGCTCAAGGTCGTCGCCCCATCTACCGCCTACGACGCCAAGGGGCTGCTCAAGAGCGCCGTGCGCGACGACAACCCGGTGCTCGTGTTCGAGCACAAGCTGTTGTACGGCAGCAAAGGTCCGCGCTCGGAGCGGGGGGCGCTCAGCCCCGTCGGCGAGGTGCCCGACGAGGAGTACCTGGTGCCCATCGGCCAGGGGGTTATCCGCCGCCAGGGGCGGGATGTAACCCTGGTCGGCAAACTGCTGACGGTCTACCGCGTCCTGGAAGCGGCCGAACGGCTGGCCCAGGAAGGAATCGAGGCCGAGGTCATTGACCCGCGCACCCTGGTGCCATTGGACAAGGAGCTGATCCTGGAGTCGGTGCGCAAGACCGGCCGGCTGGTCATCGTCGAGGAGGATACCCTTACCGGCGGCTGGGCCGGCGAGCTGGCCGCCATCGCCGCCGAGGAAGCCTTTGACTGGCTGGACGCGCCGATCAAGCGCGTCTCCGCGCCCGACACACCGGTACCCTTTGCCCCGGCGATGGAACAGTTCTATGTGCCGAGCGTCGAGCGGGTCGTTGCCACGGTCCGGTCCCTCTTTTATTCTGACTGATGACACGGTGGTAAGGAGGAGGCACGATGGTTGAACAATATTTCCTGGCTCTGGACCTGGGTGCAGAAAGCGGCCGGGCCATGCTGGGTCGCTTCGACGGCGAACGGCTGCGGCTGGCCGAGGTCCATCGTTTTCCCAACGGGCCGGTGCGCCTGCCCGATGGCCTGCATTGGGACATCCTGCGCCTGTGGAGCGAGGTCAAACAGGGCATCGCCCTGGCCATCCGCGAGACGGGCGGCAACCTGGCCGGCATCGGCCTCGACACCTGGGGGGTGGACTTGGGTCTGCTGGATCGGAATGGGGGGCTGATCGGCAATCCCTACCATTACCGCGATGGGCGCACCGATGGGATGCTGGAAACAGCCTTCAGCGTGGTCCCTCGCGCCGAAATTTTCGAGCAGACCGGCATCCAGTTTTTGCAGCTCAACAGCCTGTATCAACTTCTTTCAATGGTAGTCTGTCGCTCACCGGCCCTGGAGATTGCCCACACCTTTCTGACCATTCCCGACCTGCTCAACTTTTGGCTCACCGGGCAGGCTGCCTGTGAGTTCAGCAACGCCACCACAACCCAGTGCTACAACCCCCGCCACGGCCAATGGGCCTGGGACCTGCTTCAGCGGTTGGGCATTCCCACCCATATCTTTCCCCGCATCGTCCCGCCGGGCACCAACCTGGGCCGATTGCTGCCCTACGTCGCTGATGAAGTGGGACTGCCGGCCGATGGCGAGGTAGCGGTGATCGCCCCGGCCTGCCACGATACCGGTTCGGCGGTAGCTGCCATCCCTGCTACTGCCCCAGATTTTGCCTGGATCAGCTCCGGCACCTGGTCGGTAGTCGGGGCGGAGGTGCCACAGCCGGTTATCACCGCCGATAGCCTGCGCTACAATTTCACCAACGAAGGGGGCGTGGGGGGCACGTTTCGTTTCTCACGGAATGTCATGGGGCTGTGGCTGGTGCAGGAATGCCGCCGCACCTGGGCACAACAGGGCCAGACCCACTCCTACGACGAGCTGACCGCCCTGGCCGCCCAGGCCACGCCCTTCCAGGCCGTGCTCGACCCCGACGACGGCGAGTTTTTCAAGCCGGGCGACATGCCGGCCCGCATCCGCGATTTTTGCCGCAGGACCGGCCAGCCGATTCCAGAGGGCAAGGGGGCCATCTTGCGCTGTGCGCTGGAGGGGATTGCGCTCAAATACCGCTGGGTGCTGGAGCGGCTGGAAGAGATGTTGGGCCGCCGCCTGGAACCGCTGCACATCGTCGGCGGTGGGACCCAAAACCGGCTGCTGTCGCAGTTCACCGCCGACGCCACGGGCCGAACGGTGATCACCGGGCCGGTGGAAGCCACGGCCAGCGGCAACCTGCTGCTGCAGATGATGGCCCTGGGCCACATCGGTTCGCTGGCAGAGGGCCGGCAGGTGCTACGCCGCTCGTTCGACCTGACGGCCTACGAACCGGGCAGCCGGGCCGGGTGGGATGAAGCCTATGATCGCCTGCTGACGATCATGGAGAGGGAGGCTGGCTGAGCAGAATCGTCAAGTTTCAACAATTAAATACCAATTAAGCAACAAATTTCAATAGGGTCTTGACAAACTCTGAAAAGTATGGTATACTCTTTTCGCAAATATCGGCAACATAGCGACAGAGTATGATAATCTGTCACCTGAAAGGTCAGGTGGGAGTATGATCCCATTCGAGCGGCGGCAGCAGATCCTCGCCCTCCTGCAGGAGCAACCCGGAATCAAGGTCAGCGAGCTGGCCAGGCAGCTCGATGTGTCGGAGGGCACGATCCGCAACGATCTGAGCGCCCTGGAGGAAGAAGGCCGGCTGACCCGTGTGCGCGGGGGAGCTGTGCCGCGCCATGGCCATCGGTTCATCAGCTCCCTGTTTGCCGAGCATGCCCGCACCCATGCCGAAGCCAAACGGCGGATCGCCCGCTACGCCGCCGAACTGGTCGAAGACGGAGATTCGATCCTCCTGGATGCCAGCAGCACGGTCTTTGCCCTGGTCCCCCACCTGCACAATCGCCACAACCTGACGATCGTTACCAACGGCATTGAGGTCGCCCTGGCCCTGGCCTCCAATCGCTCCCTTTCGGTTATCCTTGTCGGTGGCGTGATGCGCTCCGACGGCACGTCGGTGGTCGGCCACCTGGGGGAAAAGATCCTCGACGAGCTGCACTTCAAAATGGCCTTTGTATCCTGTTCCGGCTTTTCGGTTGAGGCCGGCCTGACCGAAGTGGACATCCAGGAGGTGCAGCTCAAGAAAAAGATGGTCCGCAGCGCCGACCGGGTGATAGCCCTCATTGACTCCAGCAAGTTCGGCCGGGTGGACCTGACCTCCTTCGCCAGCCTGGAACAGATTGCGCATATCTTTACCGACGATGCCCTGAGCCCGCAGTTCGTTGAGCAGTTGCGCCGCACCGGCACAGCCCTCACCCTCTGTGGAGAACATGGTGCCTCGCAGTTTCTACCCTATCCAGAGGAGAAAGCCTAGATGAACAAACCGATCCTGGAAACAAGGCATATCTCCAAACGGTTCGACATGACCCAGGCCCTGGATGATGTATCCTTAACCCTCTATCCGGGGGAGATCCATGCCCTGGTGGGCGAAAACGGAGCCGGGAAATCCACCCTCATCAAGATCATGACCGGCGTGCATCGGCCCGATCAAGGGGAGATTTTGCTGGATGGCAAACCGGTCGCGATCCACAACTCGCAAGAGGCCCAGGTGCACGGCATTGCTGCCATCTACCAGGAACCGATGATCTTTCCCGACCTGAACGTGGCCGAAAATATCTTTATCAGCCATCGGTCACGCGGCCCGTTTGTGCGGTGGGGCAAGATGTACCGGGATGCCGAAGCGATCCTGGCCAAGCTGGATGTCAGGCTTGACCCCCGGATGCCGGCCCGTAGCCTCACCCTGGCCGCGCAACAGGCGGTCGAGATCGCCAAGGCCATCTCCCTCGATGTGCGGGTGTTGATCATGGATGAGCCGACCTCTTCCCTCTCTGCTCACGAGGTGACCCAATTGTTCCGCCTGGTCCGGGCGCTGCGCAATCAGGGGGTGGCCATTCTGTTTATCGGCCACCGCCTGGAGGAGGTGTTGGAGATAGCCGATCGCGTGACTGTGCTGCGCGACGGCAAGTTGATCTCCTCCACCCCTCGGAGCCAGGTCACCGTTGACCAGGTGATCCGCGACATGGTGGGCCGCCAGGTGGACGAATTTTTTGCCAAGGAAGTGAGCCAGCGCGGTGAGCTGCTGATGTCGGTGCGCAACCTGAGCCGGGAGAACACCTTCCACGACATCAGTTTTGACGTGTACCGGGGTGAGGTTCTGGGCTTTGCCGGGCTGATCGGTTCGCGCCGCACCGATGTGGGCCTGGCCCTGTTTGGGATCGAGCCGGCCGACTCGGGGGAAATCATTTTGGCCGGGAAAAGGCAGCAAATCCGTTCCCCCCAGCAGGCACTGCAATTGGGCATTGCCTATGTGGCCGAAGACCGGCGCAATCTGGGTCTGATCATGCCCATGTCCATTGCTGCCAACATCTCCCTGCCCACATTGTCCCGGTATCTGTCTCGCCTGGGCCTGATCAGGCGCCGGGCCGAGATCAGCACGGCGGAACAGTTCCGCGATCGCCTCTCGATCCGGGCTGCCTCGGTCCTGGTGGAAGTGGAAAAGCTCTCCGGCGGCACCCAGCAAAAGGTCATGCTGAGCAAGTGGCTCAACGCCGATCCAAAGCTGCTGATCCTCGACGAACCGACGCGGGGCATTGATGTGCGGACCAAGGCTGAGGTGCACCACATGATCAGCGAATTGGCGGCGCAGGGTTTGGGGGTGATCCTCATCTCCTCTGACCTGCCCGAGGTGCTGGCAATGAGCGATCGGATCGTTGTGATGCGCGAAGGGCGGCAGATGGGCATCTTTGAACGTGCCGAAGCAACGGAGGAAAAGATCATGGCGGCTGCGATGGGGCAGAATCGAAAAGAGCAGGAGGTAGCTCGATGAATATCCTGATCCGCCGTTTCCGTCCAGAACAGATTCGAGAGCTGTTCCTGATCTTTTTGATCTTTTTAGTTGTCCTGTTTTTCTCGCTCGAGATCGAAGGGTACTTTAACGCCCGCTTTATCAACCGCATTTCCACCAGCGTCGTCGTGGTAGCCATTCTGGCGGTCGGGCAGACCCTTGTCTTTTTGACCCGCAATTTTGACCTCTCGGTGGGCTCGATCACCGGGTTCACGGCCTATTTCGTCGGGCAGCAGCTCTGGCATCACCCCGAGATTCCACCGCTGGGCGCGGTGGCACTGGCCATCGGCGTCGGTATGTTTATGGGGTCCATCAACGGGGTGCTGGTGGCCTATGGCCGGGTACCCTCGATCATTACTACCATTAGCACTCTGGCCATTTACCGCAGCTTCCTGGTCGAGTACTCCCACGCCGTGCCGATCACCACCAACAATCTACCCCGTTGGATCGTGAAATTGCCGGCCGTCAGCTTGTTCAACATCGGGGAAGTGGAATTCCGCGTCATGTTTGCCATCATGCTGCTGGTGGTGGTCCTCTTTCATCTCGTGCTGAACTATCTGCCCTTTGGCCGGCGCCTGTACGCCATCGGCTCGAACCCGGATGCTGCTCGGGTGGCCGGTTTTCCCGCTCAGCGCATTGTGTTCACCGCCTTTCTGCTCAGCGGCGGATTGGCCGGATTGGCCGGCTTTATCTTCCTGTCGCGCTTTGGCAACATCTCGGTGCTGGCCGGGATCGGCCTGGAGTTTGCGTCCATCGCCGCGGTGGTGGTCGGCGGTGTGAGCAACGCCGGCGGATCGGGCACGGTGTTTGGCGCTTTCCTGGGCGCGTTGCTGATTGACCTGCTGGAAAACAGCCTGTTCCGCTGGCAGGTCATCAGCGAGTTCTGGCGCGATGCCATCCTGGGGATGCTCATCTTGCTGGCGGTGGCCATTGATCACGTGGTCATTGGCCGGCTGCGAGTGATTTGGGCCCGGGCCGGGTTCCAAATGAAGACAGAAGAGGTGGCAGACAAACCGGAGGGGGTGATTCATGTCGGGGAAAACTAGCTTTCTTGCACCTATCTGGCAGCGCCTCAAGAGTTGGGAAGGCCTGTTGATCGTCATTCTGGCCGGGGTGTTTACTATCAATAGCCTGGTGGCCCCCAACTATCTGAGCGTTGCTAACCAGATCAACCTGTTCATCCTGTCCATTGAACGAATTATCGTAGCGTTGACCATGACCTTTCTCATTATCAACGGCGAGATTGACCTGTCGGCCCCGTCGGTTATGGGCCTGGCCGCCTGCGCCACCGCCTATCTATTCACCCATGATGTGGATTTTGGCCTCGCCCTTGTAATCAGCATGTTCATCGGCCTGCTCTGTGGCCTGTTCAACGCCTTCTGGATCGCCGTTGTAGGGCTGAACTCGCTGGTGGTGACTCTGGCCATGTTGATCTGCTACCGGGGCCTGGCCCGCGTCTTTCTGGAAGACCGTTCCATCGGCAAGTTTCCCGAGTGGTTCAACTCTCTGGGTCAAAAGAACCTGGTGGGGCCTTTTCCCCTGGCGCTTATCATCTTTTTTGTGTTGCTGGTGGTTGCTATAATCATTCTGCACTATTCTGGCTTTGGGCGCAGCGTCTATGCCATCGGCAACAACAAAGAGGTGGCCCGCTACGCGGGTGTCAAGGTACGACAGGTCAAAATCCTCCTGTACATCGCCTCTAGCCTGGTCTCGGCCCTGGCCGGATTGTTGCTGGCTGCCCGTTTGGGCGCGGTGCGCGGTGACCTCGCCTTAGGCTACGAGCTGGATATTATCACCATGGTGCTGCTGGGGGGCGTCAGCATCTTTGGCGGGTCCGGCTCCCTCTATGGCGTTTTTCTGTCAATCTTGATCATCTTGAACATACGGAATGGCATGTCGCTGGCCAACTTTTCTGGACACTTTCAGACCGGCGTCATCGGCGTGCTTCTCATCTTCTCGGTGCTCGGACCGAACCTGGCCGGGGAAATCCGCGCCGCATGGAATCGCCGCCGTCAACCCAGCCATACACAAGAGATAGTCACTTGATAGGAAAGGAGGGATGCTGCTCGAACAAAGTATGGGTTTTACCGGCTAAAAGTAAGATGATTAGTTTCAGTAAAAAAGGAGGAAAGAATATGAAACCGTCTATTCAGCGCATGATCGCCCTCGTGGTCGTTCTCAGTATGTTGTTGGCTGCCTGTGGACCAACAGCGGCGCCGACCGAGAAAGCTGCGCCGCCGACCCAGCCACCGGCCACGCAGCCGGCACCAACGACGCCCCCGCAACCCGGGGTCGTGGAAGCCACACCGGGCCAGAAGGTGGACATGGTGCTGCTGCCCAAGTTTGTCGGCAACCTGGTCTTTGACCAGGCCAACCAGGGCGCTCAGGAGGCTCACGCCGAGCTCAAGAACCCGGGCAAGCTGCAGTTCCTCGGCCCGACGGCCGACAACAGCGTCGCCGGCCAGATCGAGATCGTCACCAACGCCACCACGCAGGGGGTCAACGCCATCATGATCTCCAACAACGCCGGCGACCAGATCGCCCCGGCTGCCAAGGCTGCCCGGGACAAGGGCGTCACCGTCGTCACCTGGGACTCGCCCATCCCCTCAGCCGAAGGGGAGCAGATCTTTGTCGCCCAGGTGGACTTTGACGAGACGGGCAAGGTCATGGCCGACATGGCCCGCCACATTCTGGGGGAGGATGGCGGCAAGTTTGCCGTCCTGTCGGCCTCGCCCGATGCCGCCAACCAGAACGCCTGGATCGCCGCCCTGAAGGAGGTCCTGAAGCGGCCCGAATATGCCAACCTGGAGCTGTTGGACATCGTCTACGGCAACGACCAGTCGGAGGACAGCTACAACCAGGCGCTGGCCCTGGTGTCCAAGTACCCCGACATGGAGCTGATCATGGCCCCCACCACCATCGGCATTGCCTCGGCTGCCAAGGCCATGCAGGATGAGGGTCTGTGCGACAAGGTCAAGGTCAGCGGTCTGGGCCTGCCGTCGGAGATGGTCGAGTTCACCCTCAACGGCTGCGCCCCCGAGTTTGCCCTGTGGAGCTTTACCGACCTGGGCTACCTGACCTACTATGTCACCTACCTGTTGGCCACCGGCGCCATCAAGGGTGAGGTTGGCGAGCGGTTCGAGGCCGGGCGCATGGGCACCTACACCATCGAAAAGGACCCGACCCGCCCCAAGGGGCTGCGGGTGTTGATGGGTCCCTTTAGCGTCTACGACAAGACCAACGTGGAAAAAGAAGCCCGGTAGCTCTCTATCAGACCTGACAGGTTCCGCCTGGCGGAACCTGTCAGGTCCCTTTTAGGAGGCGGTATGAACTCCAAAGAACGCGTCACAATCGCGCTGACCCGCCGGGGCCTGCCCGACCGTGTCCCCCTGCAATTCGACCTGTCGCGGGCGCTGGCCGATCAGCTTGCCGCCAGGTACGGCGTCCCGACCCACTACACCACGGCCTACTATGAGGACGTTACCTACCGGCTATCCAACAACGACCTGCGGGTGGCGATGGGCAGCGATTGTGTCATCGTCGGCGCCGGCCTGCCAAGGGGCTATCAGCATCCGGTGGACGAAAAGGGATACATCACCAACGAGTTTGGGATGAAGATGCGCCAGGGGCCGATCTACATGGAGGTGGTCCAGCACCCCCTGGCCCACGTCGCCACCGCCCAAGAGGTTGAAGAGTTCCCCTTCCCCGACCCGCTGGCCGAGGGCCGCTTTGACGACGCTGCTTTTTACATTGAAAAGTACAAGGCCGACTATTTTATCGTCGGCGACATGGAGCTGACCATGTTCGACATGATGCAGCAGCTCGTTGGGCTGGAAAAGCTGCTGGTGGACATGGCCAAAAACGCTCCTTATGTTGAGCCGTTGATAGACAAGTGCAAGGACTTTGCCCTGGCGGTGGGCAAAAAGCTGGTGGCCATGGGCGTAGACGCCATCTGGGCCGGCGATGACTTTGGCGCGCAGCACGGGATGCTCATCTCGCCCAAGATGTGGCGCAGGTACTTCAAGGAACGCTACCGCCAGGTGTACGCCGAGCTCAAAGCGGTCAACCCCAATGTGATCATCTGCCAGCACTGCGACGGCGCAGTGGCTCCCATCCTGGGCGATTGGATCGAGGTCGGGCTGGAGGTGTTCAACCCGGTGCAACCCAACGTGCCCGGCCACGATCCGGAAGAACTCAAAAGTCAGTTTGGGGACCGGCTGTCGTTCTGGGGAGCGATTGACCAGCAAAAGCTATTGCCCTTTGGCACGCCGGAAGAGATCGAGGCCGACGTGAAGGCCAAGATCGAGGTGCTGGGTCGGGGTGGAGGATACATGGCCTCACCGGCGCACATCATCCAGGCCGACACCTCGCCGGAGAACGTCGAAGCGTTCATCGCTGCCGTCAAAAAGCATGGCGTGTACGGCTAGCCTCAAAGTAGGACAACTCCTGTGGAGTTGCCCTACGGCAAGGATAAAGAGAGCAGAGGGGAAACCATGCGTTTGCAAGACAAGGTAGCCATCGTCACCGGGGCAACACGCGGCATTGGCCGGGCCATCGCCGTGCGGTTTGGTCAGGAGGGGGCACGCGTCGCCGTCGTTGGCCGGGATGAAAGCAAGGGCCACGAGACGGTGCAGCTCATCGAGGCGGCCGGCAGCCAGGCTCTTTTTGTGCCGACCGACGTGTCGGACAGCGCCCAGGTGCAGGCGATGGTGGACCGGGTGGTGCAACAATGGGGCCGGGTGGATATCCTGGTCAACAATGCTGCCATCTGCCCCTTTCACGACTTTGTGACTATGCCCGAGGCGTTGTGGGACCAGGTGCTGGCCGTCAACCTAAAGGGCTACTTTCTCTGCTCCCAGGCAGTAGCGCGGGTGATGATCGAACAGGGCATCAAGGGGCGCATCATCGCCGTCAGCTCGATTTCGGCCGAGTTTGGCGGCAGCCAGCAGGCTCACTATTGCGCCTCCAAGGCCGGTATCAACCTGCTGATCAAATCTATGGCCATCTCGCTGGGGCCGTATGGCATCACCTGCAACGCCGTCCTGCCTGGCACGGTCGAGACCGACATCAACCGCCACATCCTGGCCGACCCGACGGTCCGGGAATATTGGTCCCGGCGTGCTCCCCTGGGCCGCCTGGGCCAGCCGGAGGATATTGCTGGCCCGGTCCTCTTTTTCGCCAGTGACGACTCGGCGTGGTGCACCGGGGCCATGTTGGTGGTGGATGGTGGCACGTCGGTGAACCTTCAGTAGCACCGCCAGGCGCGGATGTAGGGGCAGGGCTCGCCCCCGCCCCGTTTGGGTAGGGGCAGGGCTCGCCCCCGCCCCGTTTGGG
>FWPV01000474.1_pt1 | contig 126851 bp, 121 predicted proteins | sample 2228371 | NCBI WGS metagenome assembly FWPV01 (sample SAMEA103939776, study PRJEB20133) | metagenome | reverse complement strand
GCGACGGCGAACGCGGATCGTGCTTGATGCGGACATTCCACTGTCCATAGGCAGCGCAGAACATCAGCCAGTTCGAGGTCGGCGCGCGGCCAACCAGGATGAACTTGTCTTCGCGTTCGCGGAAGATGATGTGGTCGCCGATGACATGGCCGTTGGGCGTGACCGGAACGAAGTGCTTGGCCCGGTTCAGCCCGAAGTTCGCAAAGGAATTGATGCCGTGATAGGCGAGGAACTTCTCCGCGTCCGGCCCCTCGACGATCAGTTCGTCCATATGGTGCGACTGGTCGAAAAGAACGGCCGAATTTCGCCACGCCGCCTGCTCAGAGCGCCAGTTGGCAAACTCGGCAGCGACAACCGGGTATACATAGACGCCCACCTGGGAATTGCGCAGCAACCCCACGGCATCCTGCTTTTCGCCCAAAATATCGTGAAGACTGGAATTGGCCATGATACTCCTCCCTGAGAATTTGGCTTTTATGTATACATCAATGCCGATCCGGAGAGAGAAAGCAAGCCCCTTCCTGCGGCCGCGGTGCATTGCCGAAACGAAAAAGGGCGGCCACGCGGCCGCCCCTTTCGCCGATCATGGACCGGTCAAAGGCTAGCGGTGAATGAGGGCCAGCCCCGGGATCTTCTGCAAGAGCTCGGGGTCCTGGTTGAAGATGTATTCAAGATTGTGCCGGGCGGTGCGGGCATGTTCCCGCGCGATCCACTCGGCGCGCGAGCCCTCGCGTGCCGCAATCGCCTCGACCAACGCATGGTGCTGCTGCTGCGCCGACCTGAGCGAGCGACGGAAGGCCTCGATCTCGGTTTTGTTCGGCAGAAAGGCGGAAGGAGACGCAAAGGGCAGCGAACTCGCCCGCTCGACCTCGCGCCGGATGATTTCGCTGCCGGCGAGAGCCGCCAGCTGGTGATGGAATTCCTCGTTCAGATCGGCATAGGCGTCGAAGTCCAGATCGTCCGGCTCCGGACCGAAACAGGCATCGAGCTTGCGCACGACCTCGCTGATCCGCGTCAAGGCTTCCGGCGCCACACCACGCTCCGCCGCCAGCCGGGCGGCTGTGCCCTCCATCACGCCGCGCAGCTCGATGGAATCGACGACATCCGCATAGCCGAACCGGCGCACGACAAAGCCGCCATTGGGCAGCCGGTCGAGAAGCCCTTCCTCCGCCAGTCGCGACAGCGCCTCGCGCACCGGCGTGCGGGAAATGTCGAGCGTCTCGGCCAGCGACACCTCGAACAGACGCGTGCCGCCCGGCAATTCGCCGCTCACGATCTTCTCGCGCAGCTCGATCACCGCACGGCGGCCATGCGTTGCTACTTCCGAACCCTTCATGAATACACCCCTTCTTCCTCCAGGCTCTATAGCATTGCCGGGCCAGTCGGCGGAAGCCGCCGGCTCCGCCGAGGCTGCAGCCACTCCATCTGTATCCACGAAGACCCAAAATTCTGATAAATGCCACGGAATATTGCCTTGTTGACTTCATAATGTATACATGGTGTTGTCGCCTGTGTATACGGGAGGCTCTGTTTGGGAGGACAGGTTGTGCTGACGCTCGTACTGATTCCGGGCCTGATTTCCGATTCGTCGGTCTGGCGCCCGCTGGCCGAGGCCATGGCGTCGCGCATGCCGTGCCACCACGCCGACGTGACCCGCGACATCTCTCTCACCGCGATGGCAGTCCGGCTTCTCGACGAGATCGAAGGCGACATCATCGCTGTCGGTCACTCGATGGGCGGTCGCGTGGCGATGGAAATGGCGCGACTGGCGCCGGCGCGCGTGCGCGGGCTGGTTCTGGCCAATACCGGCCATCATCCGCGCCGTGCCGGCGAGGAAGCCCGGCGCCAGGAGATGATCGATCTCGGCAACCGCGACATGGCCGCGCTTGCCGACACCTGGCTGCCGCCCATGCTCGATCCGGCCCGCCTGGACGACCAGGAACTGATCGCCCGACTGAAGGCCATGGTAATTGCCGCCGGCCCCGCCGTGCACGAGCGCCAGATCCGCGTCCTGCTCGATCGCCCGGACGCCGGCGCCTATCTGGCCGATCTCGCCTGCCCCGTCCTCTTGCTCGCCGCCCGCAATGACGGCTGGAGCCCGATCGCCCAGCACGAGGAGATCCTGCAGGCGGTCGGCGACGGCGAAATGGTCGCCATCGAGAATGCCGGCCATTTTGCACCCGTCGAGCAGCCGGGCGAGGTTACCAAAGTCATCTGCGACTGGCTCGATCGCCGTTTCGCAAGGGAGATGAACATGAAGGACGCGATACCCGATACCCCTCTCTTCGATCGCAAGGCTTCGATCCGCGGCTACAGGATGAACAAGATGGCGATGGCGCTCGGCCGCCCGGACAATCGCGCCGCCTTCAAGGCGGACGAAGAGGCCTATCTCGACCGCTTCGGCCTGAATGCCGGAGAGAAATCCGCGGTGATGCGGCGTGACTGGCACGAGATGGTGCGGCTCGGCGGCAACCTGTTCTTCATCCTGAAGATCTCCGCCGTCGACCCGACCCCGATCACCGAGATCGGTGCCGCTCAGGCCGGCATGGCGCATGAGGATTTTCTGTACGAGCGACTGGGGAGGAAACGCAATGGCTAGGATCATCGGCGGTATCGGGACGAGCCACGTCCCCTCGATCGGTGCGGCGCTCGACAAGGGCCTCAGCGGCAGCGCCGACTGGAAACCCTTCTTCGACGGCTACGAAGTCGGCAAGCAGTGGATGCGGGACGCCAGACCCGACATTGCCGTCGTCATCTTCAACGACCACGGCAACACCTTTTTCCTCGACCGCGTGCCGACCTTCGCCGTCGGCGTGGCGGAGAGCTACCAGCCGGTCGACGAAGGCTGGGGGCCGCGATCGATCCCGCCCTTCGAGGGCGCCGTCGACTTCTCCTGGCATTTCGTCGACACGCTCGTGGCGCGCCACTTCGATCCGCTGGTCTGCCGCGAGATCGAGGTCGATCATGGCCTGCAGGTTCCGATGGAGCTGTTCTTCGGCCGCCCCGAGCGCTGGCCGGTGAAGATCCTGCCGATCTGGGTGAACACGATCCAGTATCCGATCCCGACACCGCAACGCTGCTGGGAGATCGGCCGCGTTCTGCGCGACGCGATCGAGAGCTGGCCGGGCGACGAGCGCGTGGTGATCATGGGAACGGGCGGCCTGTCGCACCAGCTGCAGGGTGCGCGGGCCGGTTTCATCAACCAGGCCGCCGACCGCGCCTGGCTCGAGGGCATCGCCGCCGATCCCGAACCCTATCGCACGATGAGCCGCGAGGACTATGTCGAGCGCTTCGGCTCGGAGGGCGCGGAGCTCATCATGTGGCTGGTCATGCGCGCCGCCATGAACCCCTCGGTCAACCTGCTCCACAAGCACTATCACGCGCCGGCCTCAATGACCGGCGCCGGCATGGTTGTGCTGGAAAATGCGGCCTGAGCCCATGTTCTTCCTCATGCGCTGTCTGCATCACGAGGGCATGGACGCGGCGCGGGACGTTCATCGCCCCGCCCACCGCGCCTGGGTCCAGTCCGGCGGCAAAGGCCACGCCGTCGTCCTGATCGGTTCGGCCTTGCTGGACGCGGACGGCGCCTCGATCGGCAATTTCGGCATCCTGCAGGCCGACAGTCCGGAAAAGGCCCGCGCCTTTGCCGAGGGCGACCCGTTCAACCGGGCCGGAATCGTCGCCACGATCGAGCTGACACCCCTTCCGGACACGTTCCAGGCGCATCGCATCGGCGAGCCTATGACGGTACACCGCTGAGGCTGATCCGCCTCCGCCAACCCTCGCCCGGCAGAGAAAAAATTGCCGGGTGAGCCTTCGTGCTGTCCGCCGCTAACGGGCGAACACCACCGTCTTGCCCTTGTTGATCAGCACGCGGTCCTCGAGATGCCATGAGACGGCTCGGGCCAGTACCCGCCGCTCGATGTCGCGCCCCTTGCGCACCATGTCTTCGGCGGTGTCGGCGTGGCTGACGGCCTCCGTGTCCTGGCAGATGATCGGCCCTTCATCGAGATCGGCGGTCACGTAGTGCGCCGTGGCGCCGATCATCTTCACCCCGCGCGCATGGGCCTGGTGATACGGCTTGGCACCCTTGAAGCCGGGCAGGAAGCTGTGGTGGATGTTGATGCAGCGGCCGGCGAGATAGGCCGACATGTCATCCGAGAGCACCTGCATGTAGCGCGCCAGCACGGCCAGTTCGGCGCCGGTCTCCTCGAAGATAGCCTTCACCCGCGCCTCCTGCGCGGCCTTCGTCTGCGGCGTCACCGGCAGGTAATGGTAGGGAATGCCCTCCATCAGCGTGAGATTCAGCGCGTCGCGCGGATGATTGCCGATGATGCCGACCGGCTCCATGTGAAGTTCGCCGATCCGGCACCGATAGAGCAGGTCGCCGAGGCAGTGGTCGAAGCGGGAGACGAGAAGCAGGACCTTGCGCCTGAGGCCCGCCGGGCGCAGCGTCACATCCAGCCCGAAGGTCCCTTCGTCTTCACCGAGCGCCGCACGGAACGCCTCCACGGAGCCTTCCATTGCGAAGGCGACCCGCATGAAGAACATGCCGGTTTCCGGATCGTCAAACTGCTGAGCCTCGAAGATGTCGCCGCCATGGGCGGCGATGCGGGTCGCCACCGCAGCCACAATGCCGCTGCGATTGCCGCAGCGGAGCGTCAGAACGTAATCTGTCATGCTTCCTCTCTCCCGAACGCCACGGCCGGCACCGATGCCCATTCGCCACCGCCTTGCAAGCGGTATGGTCGACCGTCCACCGCCGCCGGGGATCTACATCCACCATCCGCGCGATGTATTCTTTATGACTCGCCAGAATACACCAATCAACGATAAAATGACAAAAAATGCCACTTATCGGCCTATTTAACGGAGTTTTCATTGCGGACCCCAGCCACTATGTATACATTTTAGAAGCTTCAAGAGGAGGAGGAAGTGTCTTGTTCAATTCCATGAGCGGTGCAAACCGCCCCGCGGCTTCGACGGAAGGAGAAGACCTTCTCGACCACTGCTCGATCGAGGTCATGCCACGCACCGCAGCGAAAATCGACGATTTCAGAGCACTGTTGCCGGCCGGCACGCGGATCTACATTGCCCACATCGCCGGCACGCCGATTGACGATATGGTTGCGACCGCACGGCGCCTTCGGGAGGAAGGTTTTGCCGTCATGCCGCATTTCCCGGCCCGCAGCATTGCTGACAAGGCCATGCTCGAGGACTGGATCAAGCGCTACCGCAACGAGGCGGATGTGACCGAGGCCCTGCTTCTGGGTGGCGGCGAGCCAAGGCCCATCGGCGCTCTCGACAGCTCCATCCAGATGATGGAAACGGGCCTGTTCGACCGCCACGGCTTCAAGCGCCTGCACATTGCCGGACATCCGGAAGGCAATCGCGACATCGACCGCGACGGCTCGACCCGTCAGGTGGACCAGGCACTGGCCTGGAAACAGGATTTTGCCTCCCGCACCGATGCGGCGATGGCGATCGTTACGCAATTTGCCTTCGACGCGAAGGCCGTGACCGACTGGGCCGAGCGCATCCAGCGCGCCGGCGTGACGCTACCGATCCATGTCGGGATCGCCGGCCCCGCCAAGCTGAAGACGCTGCTGCAATTTGCCCTGTCCTGCGGCGTCGGCCCGTCGCTGAAGGTGCTGCAGAAGCGTGCCCTCGATGTCACGCGTCTGCTTGCGCCCTATGAACCGAACGAGGTCCTGGCCGGCCTTGCCGAGCACAAGGCTCGCAATCCGCAGAGCCTGATTGCGCAACTGCACCTGTTCCCCCTGGGCGGCATTGTGGCGGCGGCCGGGTGGCTGGGCCGGGAACGAACCGCGCGATCCGATCGGCTGATGCGCAAGAGCCACTGAGAAGCCCGTCGTCCGACCCGGACCTTGGGTCGTCGGGTCGCCGTTCAACAGCAAACACCGGGTCGAGCGCGGACAGACAAGGCGGGTTTCAGGCCCGCCTTTTGTCGTTCGATCCGCCTTCTCCGCTCAGAAGAACAATTGCGGCAGGCTGAGAACCAGGGCCGGAAAGGCGATCGTCAGGATCACGACCGCAAGGTCGGCCAGCATGAAGGGCGTCACTCCCTTGAACACCTGCACCACCGTGACATAGCGGGACGCCACGTTCTTGATGACGAAGACGTTGAGGCCCACGGGCGGCGTGATCATGCCGATCTCCAGCAGCTTGACGACGAGCACGCCGAACCAGACGAGGCTGATACCTTCGCTCTTCAGCACCGGCAGCAGCACGGGCAGGGCTCCCAGCAGCGCGCCGAAAGGCTCCATGAACATGCCGAGGATGAGATAGATCACCACGATGATGGTCATCAGCTCGACATAGCCGAGATCGGCGCCGGCGACGAAGGTGCCGATGAAGGACGAAAGCCCCGTGACGCCAAGGAAGCGGGTGAACATCGAGGCGCCGATGCCGATGATGAACAGCGAGGCGCAGGTGGTCAGTGTCTCGAGCAGCGACACGCGGACCACCTGCATGCTGAGCCTTCCAGTGATGGCCGACAGCACGAAGGCACCGCCCGCTCCGACCGCGCCGGCCTCCGTTGCGGTGAAATAGCCGGAGAACAGCCCGCCGAACACGAGAACAACCAGGATTGCCAGCGGCCAGATCCGCAGGATCGCCGCACGACGTCCTCCCTCGGTCGTCACCGCAGTCAGGGTGCGCGGCACGATGTCCGGCCGCAGCCAGCAGATCGCAAGGACCACGATACAATAGGAGAGCGCCGTCAGAAGGCCGACCCCGATGCCGCCGACGAAGATCTGCGTGATCGAGGTTTCGGCGAAGACGCCGTAGACGATCATCAGGATCGACGGCGGAATCAGCGCACCGATGGTGCCGCCAGCCGCGAGCGCGCCGGCCGCAAAGCTCGGTCGGTAGCCGGCATTGACCATTTCCGGGATGGCGATGCGCCCCATGGCCGCGGCACAGGCGATGGACGAGCCGCTGACAGCGGCAAAGCCGGTGCAGGCGAAGATCGAGGAGATCGCCAGCCCACCGGGCACCCGCCCGAGGATGGCCTTGGCCGCATCGAAGAGATTGGTGGTCAGCCCGGCATGGAAGGAGATGAAGCCCATCAGCAGGAACATCGGCACCGCACTCATCGTCCAGCTGGCGACGAAGCTGTAGGGCGTCGAGGTGATCATGCCGAGCGCCGGCTTGAAGCCGAGCAGGAAGGCGATGCCGCCGAACGAGACGGAGATCATCGCCAGCGCCACGGGAACGCGCATGACGAGAAGCATGGCGAGGACGGCGATGCCGTAGAGACCGGTTTCGACGCTCATGCCTCGCTCTCCCGTATCGTCTCGACGCTGTCTGTCACGATCTGCAGGAGGCGGACGGCCAGGATGGCGGCTGCCAGCGCGAAGCCCACGGACGGCAGAAAATAGCCGGGCCAGGTGATGATCTTGACCTGCAGTGCGACCACGAAGGTTCCCGTTATGTAGTTCTTGATCGCCGTGATCCAGGTTGCATAGGCCATGACGGCATAGATCAGCGTGCCGAAGGCTGCGACCGTCGCATCGGAGATCTTCATCATCCGCGGCGACATCATGAACTCGATGAGCTCGACCGAGATCATGCCGCGTTTCCGCTCAACCCAGCCCAGCGGCAGAAAGGCGACGAGCACCATGTAGTAATAGGAGACAATTTCGACCGTCGCCGGCAAAGAGGCGCCGGTCATGATGCGCGCGATGATGTCGGCGCAGACATGCACCATCATCAGGATGACGCCGATGGCTCCAATGAAAGCCAGCATGCGCGACAGCCGGTCGGCAAATGCAGAAACTTGGGACATGGAAGACCCTTCGAAACAGGATTTTCGAGCAAAGACGCCGGCGGGCCGAGGGCCCGCCGGCTGCGGCCTCAAAGGCCGTAAGTGGCGAAGTCGACCTTGCTCCAGACTTCCTCGTCCAGGCGCTTGGTGATCGCATCGGTGTCGCCGTTTGCTTCCTTGACGATGCCGTTCCATTTCGCGACCAGTTCGGCGAAGCGGGCAACGCGGGCTTCGGCATCGGCAAAGCCGAAGCGTTCCTGCGAGACCTTGGCCGCGGTCGCCTTGTCGGCTTCCGCAAAGGCTTCCGAGGCCTTGAGGAACTCGGCATCCGGCTCGAGGAACTGGATGCCGGCCTTCTGTGCTGCATCTTTGGCGATCGAGGCCATGTCATAGCCCCAGCGCTGGGTGAAGACGACATTGGCGCGGTTGGCGGCCGTCGCCAGCTGCTTGCGTTCCTCTGCCGACAGGTTTTCCCAGGCGGAATTGGCGACCGTGAAGTCCGAGGTCGCATGATAGGTGCCGAGCGGGATGAAGGTGATGTTCTTCACCAGCTCGACAAGCCGGAAGGACAGAAGGTCACCGATCGAGGCCATCGAGCCGTCGATCACGCCCTGCGACATGGATTCGAACGTGTCGCCGACGCCGATATTGGCCGGCACCGCGCCGAAATTCTCGGCCCAGCGCGAGAACGGCGCACCGCCGCTGCGCAGCCTCAAGCCCTTGATGTCCGCCGCGGTCTTCACCGGCTTGGTGGTCAGCAATGCATAGACGTCGGACGAACCCGACCCGAGATAGACGACACCGAACTTCTTCAGCTCCTCCTGGCAGCTGTCGCAAGTGACCATGTATTCGGTCATGGCCGCCGCCATGGCATGCGGCTCGCGCCCGGAAAGCGCCAGTTCACCGGCCAGCGACATGTTCGGCAGGTCGGCCGGGAAATAGAGCGGCAGCAGGTTGCCGACCTCGACGAGCTGGCTTTGCAGCGCATCCTTCATCTGGCCGAGCCCGACGACTTCGGGACCCAGCATCTGTGCCGTCAGCTTTCCGCCGGAGACTTCCGGCAGGTATTCGACGAGCTTGCCATAGAGGTGGCTGTTGGACGGGTGGGCGGGCGGAGCGCCCGGTGCGACCCGCAATTCGCGGGCATCGGCGGTGGTGGCTGCAAGCGCAGCCAGCCCCATCATCATGCAGACTAGACGTTTCATGTTCATTTCCTCCCAGTTCAGAACACGTTACGGGCGATAAAGTCTTAGAGTTTGAGCAGTCTCCGGGCGTTTTCCTTGAGGATGAGCGGACGCACCTCGTCGCGGATGTCGATCGTCTCGAAATCCTTGAGCCAGCGGTCCGGGGTGATGGCCGGCCAGTCGGAGCCGAACAGCATCTTGTGCTTGAGCAGCGTGTTGGCATAGCGCATCAGGATCGGCGGGAAATATTTCGGCGACCAGCCGGACATGTCGATGTAGACATTGGGTTTGTGGGTCGCCACCGACAGCGCTTCCTCCTGCCAGGGGAAGGACGGATGCGCCAGAATGATTGGCATGTCGGGAAAATCGGCGGCGACGTCGTCGAGATGAATGGGGTTGGAATATTTCAGCCGCATGCCCATGCCGCCGCGCATGCCGGCGCCGACACCAGTCTGCCCGGTATGAAACAGCGTGATCGCACCCTCCTCGGCGATCGCCTCGTAAAGCGGATAGGCGCTGCGGTCATAGGGGTAGAAACCCTGCATGGTCGGATGGAACTTGAAGCCTTTGACCCCGAACTCGCGCACCAGCCGCCGGGCCTCGCGGGCGCCGAGCCGGCCCTTGGCCGGATCGATCGAGGCGAAGGGGATCATGATGTCGGTGTTCTCCGCAGCGATCCGCGCCACCTCCTCGTTCTCGTAGCGCCGGAAACCGGTTTCGCGCTCGGCATCGACCGGGAAGATCACGCAGGCGATCTTGCGCTCCCGGTAATAGGTCGCCGTCTCCTGCATGGTCGGCAGCATGCCCTTGGCGCCGGCCGGATTCTTGAAATAGTTCGCCATGCCGGCCTGGAATTCGTCATAGCCGTCGTCGCGCGGACCGCAGCACGGCTCTTCCGCATGGGTGTGGAAGTCGATCGCAATCAGGTCATCTATGTTCATCGGCATGTCTGCTCCTCCTCCAGGCCGACATATTTCTGAAGAAGCGCAATCAGCTGCGCCTGTTCGCGCTTGCTGAGCGGCGCGCCGGTGGTCTCCTCATAGGCAAAGAAGGCCGCAGCCGCGGTCTCCACTGCGCTCTGCCCCGCCTGTGTCAGGGTGAGCTCGACGGCGCGGCGATCGGAATCGGGAATTTGCCGGCTTACGAACCCCTGCTCCTCCAGCACCCGCACAAGCTTGGTCATATGCGCCCGCTTGATCATCAGCCGGTGGCCGAGTGCGCTCTGGCGGATGCCCGGATTACAGGCGATTACCCACAGCACCGAGAATTCGCCGGGCTTCAGGCCGCGAGGCCCCCGGTCGGAAAAGAAGTCCTCGAAGGCGCGCAGCTGGGCCAGTCGCAGCAGGAAGCCGAGTGAACCGGACAGCCCACCCACCTTCACATGATCGACGCAGCGAATGGAGAGATCCATGGCGCCGCCCTCAATTCGCGCCGGGCGCCTTGAGGCGCGCCGCGCGTTTGTCGAGGAAGGCCTGCAACCGCGCCTCCGCCTCCGGGCTGGTGGCGGTAAAGGACGAGATGAAGGATTCGACGAACAGGCCATCCTCCTTGGCCATGTCCTGGATGCGCGGCAGCGCATTGATCACCGCGTAGTTGGACAGGCTGGCATTGGAGGCGGCAATCAGAGCCAGCTCATGCGCCTTCTTGCGCGCCTGACCCGCCGGCACGACATATTGCACCAGGTTCCAGCGCTCGGCCTCGACCGCCGATGCGACCCGTCCGGTCAGCATCATGTCGGTCATGCGAGCGACGCCCGCGAGACGGGCGACGCGAACCGAGCCGCCGCCCCCGACAAAGATACCCCGCTGGCCTTCCGGCAGGGCGAAGAACGCCGTCTCGTCGGCCACCCGGACATGCGTGGAGGCGGCCAGCTCCAGACCACCGCCGACGACCGCGCCGTGCAGCGCCGAGAACCACGGGATGGTACCGTGCTCAATGCCGGCGAAGACGGCATGCCAGCGGCGCGATCCGCGCACGCCTTCGATCGCCGTCTTCTTGACATGCTCGGCGAGATCGAGACCGGCGCAGAAATGATCGCCATGCCCATAGAGAACGGCGGCCTTGGCCTCCCCTTCCGCTCGGGCAACGGCGTCCGCAATGGCTTCGACGAAGCGGTCGCTGATCGCATTGCGTTTCTCGGGCCGGTGAAGCCCGATATGCGCGATGTCGCCCACCGTCTCATAGGTTACGAAATGCGTTGCCACGTCTACACCCATGACCGAGGGCTCCTTCATTCATCCGTGTTTTGATTTTGTTTTCTTATGGATTGTTTACAGGAGGATTGTTTCCTTGTAAACAAAATTCAGACGCCCGGGAGGGGCGGCATATTGATCTCGTTACTGACATTCTGGGAGGAGAGTCATGACGAACTGGCCCACGCGCCACATCAAGCTTTGGTCACCTCAGCTTGAGTGGCAGGAACGATCCGACGGTTCCATTCTGATCTGGCGCAAGGATCCGCTCGGTCCTTATCCGGACAAGATCACCGAGCGATTCAGCCATTGGGCGACGGTCGATCCGGGGCGAGCCTGGATGGCCGAGCGTGACGAGCAAGGCGCCTGGCGCAAGCTCGCTTATGGCGAAGCCATGGCCCGCATCCGCTCGATCGCCCAGGTCTTTCTCGACCTCGGCCTGTCGGTGGAACGACCGCTGATCATCCTGTCGGAAAACTCGATCGCCCATGCCCTGGTCGCGCTGGCCGCACAGCATGTCGGCATTCCGTCGGCGGCGATCGCGCCGGCCTATGCCACGGTCTCCAACGATTTCGAGAAGCTGAAGGACATTGTCGGCCAGATCACGCCCGGACTCATCTTTGCGGACGACGTGGCGCCCTTTGACGCCGCGATTTCCGAAGCCTTCTCGCCCGAGATCCCGGTTGTCTGCCTGCGCAACCCGCCCTCCGGCCGACCGGTTCATCGGCTGTCCGACTTCTTCGCCGTCGAGCCAGGCCCGGCGGTCGATGCGGCCCATGCCGCCGTCGGCCCCGACTCGGTGGCGAAGTTCCTGTTCACCTCCGGCACCACCGGTTCGCCCAAGGCGGTCATCCAGACGCAGCGCATGCTGTGCTCGAACCAGGAAATGATCGCTGACTGCTACGCCTTCCTGCGCGACGATCCGCCGATCGTCGTCGACTGGGCGCCGTGGAACCACACGGCCAGCGGCAACAAGGTTTTCAACATGGTCATCTACCATGGCGGCACCTTCTACATTGACAAGGGACGCCCGACGCCGACCGGCATGCGGGACACCATCGCCAATCTGCGCGAGATCTCGCCGACCTGGTATTTCAACGTGCCCGCCGGCTACGAAATGCTCGTCCACGCCATGCGCGAGGACGAGGCACTGAAGCAAACCTTCTTCCGCGACTTGAAGATGCTGATGTATGCCGGCGCCGGCATGGCGCAGCACACCTGGGACGCATTGGAAGAGCTGTCGCAGCAGGCGAGCGGCGAAGCGGTGCATATCGGCACCGGCCTAGGCTCCACTGAGACCGCCCCCTTTTCGCTCTACTGCACCGACCCGCAGGACAGGCCCGGCAATATCGGCATTCCGTCGCAGGGGATCACCCTCAAGCTGGTGCCGATCGAGGAGAAGTACGAGCTGCGGCTGAAGGGCCCGAACGTCACGCCCGGTTACTGGCGCAATCCGCAGCTGACCGCCGCGGCCTTCGACGACGAGGGTTTCTACATGATCGGCGATGCGGTGAAGTTCGCCGTCGACCGCGACCCGCGACGTGGCTTCTTCTTCGATGGCCGCACGGCCGAGAACTTCAAGCTGCAGACCGGCACCTGGGTCGCCGTCGGCAAGCTGCGCGCCCAGCTCGTCGACCAGTTCGGCGGATTGATCCGCGACGCCGTCATCACCGGCGCCGATCGCGAGGAGCTCGGGGCGCTGGTCGTGCCCTTCTATCCCGCCCTGCGAAAGCTGGTTTTGGGCGGCGAAGACCTGAACGACACGGAAATCCTGGCGCGTCCGGAAGTCCGTGCGGCGCTTGCGGAAAAGCTCCAGGCCCATGCCCGCGCCGCATCCGGCTCGGCCACCCGGGTCATGCGGATCATCGCGCTGAAGGAGCCGCCGCGCTTCGAGCGCGGCGAGATTACCGACAAGGGCTCGATCAACCAGCGCGCCATGCTGTCGCATCGGGCCGATCTGGTGGCCGCCCTTTATGACGGCGGCGATGACGTCATTCGTTTTGAAGAGGAGAAGGCACTATGAGGATCGAGGGCAGCAGTGCACTGGTGACGGGCGCCGGATCGGGGCTGGGCGAGGCAACGGCCCGCATGCTCGCGAGCCGCGGCGCCATCGTGCACGTGATGGATCTCAACGCCGCCGCCGCGGAGCGTGTTGCCGGCGAGATCGGCGGCGTGGCGATCACCGGCGATGTGGCGAGCGAAGCGGATCCCGAAAGGGCCGTCAAAACCGCCGGCGAGGCCGGCGACGGGCTCCGCATTCTCGTCAACTGCGCCGGCATCGGTCCGGCCGCCCGCGTGATCGGCCGCGAAGGTCCGATGCCGCTTAGCGATTTCGAGCGCGTCATCCGCGTCAACCTCATCGGCTCGTTTAACATGCTGCGACTGGCAGCCGCGCATATGTCGCAGCTGGCCGAGCGCGACGACAAGGCACGCGGCGCGATCATCAACACGGCTTCGGTGGCGGCCACCGACGGGCAGATCGGCCAGGCGGCCTATGCGGCCTCCAAAGGCGCGATCATCTCCATGGCGCTGCCGGCGGCCCGTGAGCTTGCCCGCTTCGGCATCCGGGTCAATACCATCGCGCCCGGTATCTTCGCGACGCCCTTGCTGCAGTCGCTGCCACCCGAAGTGCAGCAGAGCCTCGCGGCCGCCATCCCCTACCCCTCACGCCTCGGCGAGCCTGCCGAATATGCCGATGCCGTGCGTTTCTGCATCGAGAACCAGTATCTCAATGCCGAGGTCATCCGCCTCGACGGCGCGATCCGCATGCAGCCGAAGTGACGGCCATGTCTGTTTTCGCACGACAGGCGGAACGAACCGCACATCTGCTGCAAATGACGCCCGGCTGGCGGCGGCTCCAGCAGCTGCACCCGGATTGCGACGACGCGACGACCCGCGCCATTCTGGAGGAGGCAGCAGATTTTGCCGAACGGGTGCTTCAACCGCTCAACACGCCAGCTGATCGCGAAGGCTGCACCGTAGTCGGCGGCCGGGTCCGCACCCCCGCCGGCTTTGCCGAGGCCTATCGCCGCTATGGCGAGGCCGGCTGGCTTGGCATGGATGTGCCCGAGGGTTTCGGTGGCCAGGGCCTGCCGCTCACCCTGCATGCCGCCTGTGCGCCGCTCTTCGAGCGTGGTTGTGTCGCGCTGATGATGGCCGCCGGATCGGGCCGCGCAGCCGCCCATCTGCTTGCCAAATCCGCCGACGCCGCGGTGGCGGACGAATGGGTGCCCCGGCTGGTCTCGGGCGAGTGGGCCGCCACCATCTGCATTTCCGAACCGGAAGCGGGATCCGATGTCGGACGCCTGCGCAGCCGCGCCGAACAGATCGACGGCGAATGGCGGGTCAGCGGCCAGAAAATCTGGATCTCGTTCGGCGACCACGACATGACGGACCGCATTGGCCATTGCATGCTGGCCCGCACCAGCGACGCCCCGGGCACGCGCGGCCTCAGCCTGTTCCTCGTGCCCAACGTCATCGACGGCCGGCCGAACGGTATCACGCTCGAGCGGATCGAGGAGAAAATGGGGCTGCACGGATCGCCCACCTGCGCCCTGCGCTTCGAGGGCGCGCGCGGCATATTGCTCGGCGAACTTGGCCGGGGCCTGCCCGAACTCTTCACCATGATCGAGCTCATGCGGCTTTCCACCGCCTGCCAAGGGCTCGGCATCGCCTCGGCCTCGGCCGACATCGCCGAGGCCTATGCCGCCGAACGGCGCCAGGGCGGCGCCCCGGACCGACCGCCGGTGCCGATCGCCGAACATCCCGACGTGCGCCGCCAGCTGCATGCGATCAGGGCGCGCACGGAGGTGCTTCGCGCGGCGGTGCTAGAGCTTGCAACCGCGATGGACCTTGCTCGCCTCGAACCCGATCCGGCCCTGAGGCAAGAACTGTCGGACTTTGCCGGCTGGATGCTGCCGCTGATCAAGAATTTTGGCGCCGGCGCCGGCTTCGACGTCGCCAATGCCGCAATCCAGGTGCTCGGTGGCGTCGGCTACACGAAGGACTGGCCGCTCGAACAGTACCTGCGCGATTCCCGCATCATGACCATCTATGAGGGCACGACCGGCATGCAGGCGCTGGATTTCCTCACCCGCCGCCTGTGGCGCGAGCAGGGTCGCGGCCTAGACGTCTTTACACGGCGCGTCCGGCAGGAGCTTGGCGAAACCGGCGATCGGCACCCGACGGAGGCGGCGGCCGCCTTGCGCAGCCTCGAGGTCTTCGAAGACTTCAGCAGGCGCATGGTCGCTCTGCAATCCGACCCGGACACCGCGCTCTACGAGGCCAATGCCTACATGATCGCCGCCTGGGAGACGGTCTCCGCCTGGATGTCCCTCAGATTGAAGAACGCCCAGGCCTGATCGACGATCGGCCTTGGCCAGCTTCACCGCTGCCTCCGACGCCGGCCATGGCTGGCGTCGGAAGACGCCTATCGCCTGTCCTTGTCGAACAAGTCGCGCGTCGCCTCCGTCTGCGCGCGCTCTTCCAAACCGGTCCGATGCCTCTGGCGCAGCAGCGCGTAGACGAGCACGCCGCCGAGGATCAGAGGGCCGGCAATAACGGCGAAAAGCCACAGATAATCGATCATTCGAATGCTCCCTGTTGCGCGCCGGGGCGCGTGAGACCCTTTGGCCTCAAACAAGGTCGGCACACCGAATGTTCCCGAGACGCAACGTCTCGCGGGTGGCAAGAAGCCGCCGGACAGGCATCTTAGCGAGACTGGATCGCGACACGCGCAAGAGATGGTTGCCGTCAGCGCCGCCTGGCAAGCATGGAACGCGACATCACCAGGATCAGCCCGATCACCACCGTCGCGGCTATGAAGAGGAAAGCCGCGGCGGCAATGGCCGGGCTGATGTTTTCCCGGATCGAGGAAAACATCTGCCGCGCCAGCGTGCGCTGGTTGGGGCCGGCAACGAAGAGCGTCAGCACCACCTCGTCGAGCGAAGTCGCAAAGGCAAGCACCGCCCCGGACAGCACGCCGGGCATGGCGAGTGGCAGGGTAACACGGCGAAACACCGTCGGCGGCGAAGCGCCAAGGCTCTGCGCGGCCAGTTCCACCCGCTCGTCGATCCCCGCCAGCGCCCCGGTGACGCTGACGATCACGAAGGGCACGGCGACGACGGTATGGGCGATGATGACGCCGAGATAGCTGTTGGTCAGCCCGAAGCCCGAGAGCAGCACCTGCATGCCGACGCCGAGCACGACGGCCGGCACGACCATGGGCAGCAGAAACAGCGTGCGGATCGAGCCGCGGAAAAGAACCAGCCGGTTGCGCAGGCCGAGCGAGGCGGCCGTGCCGAGCACCGTCGCCAGAAGCGTCGTTCCCGTGCCGATGATCAGGCTGTTGACGATCGCTCGCCGCCAGGCATCGGCGAAGAACAGTTCCTCGAACCAGCGCAACGACCAGGACGGGATCGGATAGGTGAGAATGACGCTGGAGGTGAAGGCAAGCGGCAGGATGGCGATCAGCGGCGCCACGAGAAAGAGGATGGCAAGCGCGGCAAAAGCCGCCTTGGCGATCTTCATCGGCATGGTCAGCGCCTCCCCGGTTCGTCGCGCGAAAGCCGCGCATAGACGCTGTAAAGCACAAGCGTCGCGACGAGCAGCACGACACCGAGTGCGCCGGCCATGCCCCAGTTGGCGGACCCGGTGGCATAAAAGGCGATGATCGACGAGATCATCTGGTCGCCCGGCCCGCCGATCAGCGCCGGCGTGATGTAGTAGCCGATCGCCGAGATGAAGACGAGGAGACCGCCGGACGCCACCCCGCGCAGGCTGAGCGGCAGAAGCACGCGCAGGAAGGCCCGAACCGGATTGGCGCCGAGCGAGGCAGCCGCCGGCATCAGGTTCTTCGGAATGGTGATCAGCACGGAATAGATCGGCAGAACCATGAAGGGTAGGAGCACATGGGTCATAGCGATGATGACGCCGGTGCGGTTGAAGATCAGCGCCAGTGGCGTGTCGATAATGCCGAGCGTGATGAGGAGATCGTTGATCAGGCCCTTTTCCTGCAACAGGATGAACCAGGCGGCGGTGCGCACGAGAAGCGAGGTCCACAGCGGCAAGAGCACGGCCGCGAGCATCAGGTCGCGCTTCCAGCCGGAAAGGGAAGCGGCGATGATGGCGTAAGGATAGCCGATGCAGGCGCAGGCGAAGGTGACGAGGGCGGCGATCCAGAAGGTCCGCACGAGGATCACGCGGTTGACCGACTGGTCCGCCGGTAGCGCCTCGATCGCGCCGGTGGCATTGCGCCCGAGATCGAGCGCGGCCAAGAGGTTGCGGTCGGTATAGGGCGACAGCGCATCGGCGATTGCCAGCCAGAACTCCGGCTTTTCCCAACGCTTGTCGATCGACACCAGATCGGCGGGTGGATTGGCATTGTCGCCGATCGCCGTCATGGTCTTGCCCATCAGGGTGCGAAATCCCGATCGGGCGCTGTTGAGCCGGCGAACCATGTCGCCCAGCGCCTGGTCGTCGTCGACCGCCTTCAGGTCCTCGATCATCGCGCTCTGCATGGTGGCGGATGGCGGCGAGGCCCGATCCCAATCGGCCAGAACCTCGGCGCTGCGCGGCAGAAGCTTCAGTACGGCCGGGTCGGACACGGATTGCGACATCATGCTGATCAGCGGCCAGACGAAGAAGCCGATGAGAAACAGCATCAGCGGCGCGAGCAGCAGAAGCGAGCGTCCGGTGCGGGAGGAGGCGGCACTCATGGCACAATGACCCGGCAATCATCGGCCGAGAAGGTCGCGAATACCGTCGTCCCGGGTTCGAATTCCCGCGACCGCCGGCCAAGCTTGGCAATCAGCGGATGGATCGTGTTGTGCAGCTGCACCCGCAGATGATCGCCCTGATAGACGGAATCGGTGACCTGCGTTTCCAGCACATTGCCCGCCGCACCCGGCACCTCAGACAGCTCGATACGCTCGGGACGGATCGACAGAAGCACGTTCTGGCCGGGGGTGACGCTGCCGGAAACCGCCGAGACGATCTCGGCGCCAGACGCAAGACGTACGACCGCTTCCTTGCCGTTGACGCTCTTGACCTGCGCTTCGAACAGGTTGGTCTCGCCGATGAACTCGGCGACGAAGCGCGTCGCTGGCTCGTCATAAACCGCGCGTGGCGTGCCGATCTGCTCGATCTTGCCGTTGTTGAACACCGCCACCCGGTCCGACATGGTCAGCGCTTCGGACTGGTCATGGGTCACGAAGACGATGGTCAGGCCGAGCCTACGATGCAGGTCGCGAATGTCGAGCTGCATCTGTTCGCGCAACTGCTTGTCGAGCGCCCCGAGCGGCTCGTCCATCAGCACGACGCGCGGTTCGAAGACGAGGGCGCGGGCCAGCGCCACCCGCTGCTGCTGGCCGCCGGAGAGCTGGATGGGACGTCGGTCGGACAGGGCCGACAGCTGCACCATGTCGAGCGCCCGTTTGACGCGCTCGCCGATCTCGGCCTTGCCGACACCACGCATCTGCAATGGAAAGGCGATGTTGTCGCCGACCGACATGTGCGGGAAGAGCGCATAGCTCTGGAAAACGACGCCCATGTCGCGCTTGTGGGTCGGAACCGCATTGATGGCCGCGCCGTCGAGCAGGATCTTGCCCGATGTCGGCTGCTCAAAGCCCGCGAGCATCATCAGAAGCGTCGTCTTGCCCGAACCGGAGGGCCCAAGCAGGCTGACGAATTCGCCCTTGTCGATGGAAAGCTCGAGATCCTGGACCACGCAGAGCGGACCGTAGAACTTGGTAATGCGGTCAAATCGAATGAATTCGGCCACGGAAGACTCCATTGCGAGAGGCCGGGCGCACCCTGTTCGAACACGCCGGACCGTGCGGGAAGAGCGCCCGAACCGGGCGCCCTTGCCTGGACGTTCTTACTGGGCCAGCCAGGCGTTGAAGCGCTCGGTCAGCGTTTCGGCATTGTCGATCCAGAAGTCGACATTGAGCGGAATGGCATCCGTCAGATTGGCCGGATCGGTCGGCAGGTCCTTGGCGAACTCGGCCGGCACCTTTTCGGCGGCTTCCTTGTTCGGCAGGCCGTAAGCCACGAATTCCGGCAGCTTGGCCTGGTTTTCCGGCAGGCTGGCGAAGGCGATGAAGTCCTGCGCGGCATCCTTGTTCTCGGCGTCCTTCAGCACGACCCAGCTGTCGACGGCATAGATGGAGCCGGGGAAGACGACCTTGAAGTTCTTGCCCTCCGAACGGTTGATGCCGGTGATGCGGCCGTTATAGGCCGAGGTCATGGCGACTTCGCCGGAGGCGAGGAACTGCAGCGGCTGGGCGCCGGATTCCCACCACACGATGTTCGGCTTCAGTTCGTCGAGCTTCTTGAAGGCGCGATCGACACCCTCTTCGGTGCTGAGCACGTCATAGAGTTCGTCCGTGGAGACGCCGTCGGCAAGCAGCGCGAATTCCAGCGTGTATTTCGGCCCTTTGCGCAGCGAGCGCTTGCCGGGGAACTTCTCGACGTTCCAGAAATCGGCCCAGGAGGTCGGCCCTTCGGCAAGCTTGGCGCCGTCATAGGCGATCGCCGTCGACCAGACGATGGCGCCAACGCCACAATCATTCACGGCGCTGTCGAGGAACTTGTCCTTGCCGCCCATCTTGTCCCAGTCGATCTTTTCGTAAAGCCCGTCGGAACAGCCGAGCGCCAGTTCCTCGGCCTCGACCTGGACCACATCCCAGTTGGGCGCGCCGGCCTTGACCTTCGACTGGATGACGCCGATGCCGCCATCCCAGGCTTCGTCGAGCACCGGCTTGCCGAGCTTCTCCGAGAAGGGCTTGAAATAGATGTTGCGCTGGGCGTCCTGGTAGTTGCCGCCCCAGGAGACGACGGTCAGGTCGCGCGCGAGAACCGGCAAAGCGAAGCCCGCCGACAGAGCGACGACGGCTGCCGTCAGGAGACCCGATTTCAGGATAGTCTTCATGGCATTCCCCTTTTCTTCGTTGTACTGAGCCGGCGTGAGGCTTGCGGCCTCCTTTTGCGCCGGTCGCCAGGCCGATGTTTCTCGACCTTGGCTGCGGCCATCCCGGTCTGTCTGCGCCCTTTCCCCTGGGCTCATCGACCGATAGATGCATTCCGGTACCTCACCGTCAACGGACAGCGTGCGTCCGCTTGACCATTGTCAAACGTGCTGCCCTCCGTTGATGTGGATCTCCGCTCCATTGATGTAGGAGGAGTGATCGGTGCAGAGGAAATAGATGGTTTCCGCGACTTCGCGCGGTTCGCCCAGCCGTCCCATCGGCACTTCCTGCGCCACCAGTTCGTCGGTTCCCGGAGACAGGATCGAGGTCTCGATCTCACCCGGCGCAATGGCGTTGGCGCGCACGCCGCGACGCCCGAATTCATGCGCCATCTCACGGGTCAGGGACGCGAGCCCCGCCTTGGAGGCGGCATAGGCAACGCCGGCAAAGGGATGCACGCGCGATCCGGCGATCGACGTGACGTTGACGATCGACCCCCTGGCAGCCTGCAGTTCCGGCATCAGCGTGCGGGCGAGAAGCGCGGTCGAGACCAGATTGACGTTAAGCACCTGCGTCCAGACGGCGGCGTCCGTCTCCATCACCCCGAGCCGGCTTCTGCCCGGGCCCTTCGGCGAGATACCGGCATTGTTGACGAGCGCGTGCAGCTTGCCGTGCGGCAGGCGCTCGCGAACCGTCGCCGCCAGCCGGTCGATCTGCGAAAGATCGGCAAGATCGGCCTGGATGTGACTTTCGCGCGCCGAGGGCCAGGCGCATTCCTCGGAAAAGGGCTGACGGGAGACGGTGAGGATACGCCAGCCCTTTGCCTGGAAGAGCTTCACCGTCGCATGGCCGATGCCGCGGCTGGCGCCCGTCAGCAACATGTAGCGGCGTTCTTCGGTCATGCGAAACTCCCTTGATGCTTGATACATCGTAATCGGCGACCTGCGAATTGCAAGCCTCTCATTTTCTGCCGCTTCAGGCGCGACGAACCTCTCGCCCGGCATCTCGCTCGATGCGCTCGAGGATCGGCTTTCCGCCGAGAAGAATGTCGTCGACGATTGCCATCGAGGCCGCCGCCGGATCATGGCGCTTCAGCGCCTCGATGACCGGATAATGGTGATCGATCATCGCCCGACCGCCCGCAAGATAGGCGTCAGAGATGTGCGGCCCCATCTGCAACCACAGCCGGCGTAGGATGCTGGTGAGCACCGGCAGCCCGGCAATCGTCGGCAACATGAAGTGAAAGGCCTGATTGAGTTGCGTGCCCTTCAGACGGTCTCCCTCGGCAATCGCCGCCTCGTTGTCACGTACGATCTGCTCCAGCGCCTGGATATCCGCACTCGTTGCCACCTGCGCCGCCGTCTCTGCCGCAAGCCCCTCCAGCCGCACGCGGATGGCGCGGATCTCGCGGTAGCGCGCCTCGCTCAAGCCGGCGATGCGGATATCCCGCGGGGACCGGAAGGTGACCGCCTCATCATTGACGAGCCTCAGGATGGCGTCGCGGATCGGAGTGACGCTGGTGCCGAACTGCTCGGCGAGATCGCGAATCTTCAAACGGTCGCCGGGCTGGAACCGCCCCTGCATCAGCGCATCGCAGAGCGCGCCGTAAACGACGCTGTTGAGGTTCGCATATTCCAGTGTCGAAAACTCGGTCATCGAACCCATCCGCAAGAAATAAAGCAACAAGATACTTGATGCATCTTTTTCGGCGTGTTTCAAGTATGAACGACGGCGTCGATGAAGCCATCCGACGCCAGACTTCCTCGACCCCGAAGGCGTTCGGCAGGCCGGCGGAAGCGTGACGCAATGGGAGCAAGCATGACCGATCCATCGGCCGCGCGAAAGACCGATTCCATGTCGGCGACATGGGAGCCGACCGAGCTTGCGGCGGCAGAACAGGCCGTCGCGGCCATTTACGGCCTCTCCGGCACGGCCAGACGGCTGTCGAGCGAACGCGACGAGACCTTCCTCTTTACCCGGGACGACGGCACGCGCTTCATCCTGAAGATCGCCAATCCCGCCGAGGATCCCGCGGCCCTCATCTTCCAGGACGGCGCGCTTCTGCATCTCGAAGCCGAAGCGCCCGCCGTCCCCGTTCCCCGGCTCGTGCCAACGCTTGAGGCGAAACCCAGCGAAACCCTCTCCACACCGGAAGGTCCGCGCATCATCCGCCTCCTCACCTTCCTGGACGGCGAACTGCAGTACCGCACGCCGGCGTCGGAAGCGCAGAGCCTCAATGTCGGCCGCGCCCTGGCCGAACTCGGGCAGGGTCTTCAAGGCTATGCCGGACGTGCGCCCGAGGGCAAGCTGATGTGGGACATCTCCCACACGCTGGATCTCGCCGCCGTCGTCGATCACGTCGCTCCGGAACGCCGCGCGGCGGTTGAAGCCGTGCTCGCGGATTTCGAACGATCCCTGCCGGCGATCGACGCGCTCACGCGCCGGCAAATCATCCACAACGACTTCAATCCGCACAACATCCTCCAGGACCCGGCAGAGCCGAGCCGCGTCGTCGGGATCATCGATTTCGGAGACATGGTGTTTGCGCCGGTCGTCAACGATCTGGCGGTCGCGCTCTCCTATCACCTGGCCACCGACAACTGGGCCGCCCGCATCGGTGCCTTCCTGGAAGGTTATCAGTCGGCGCGTGCGCTCGAAGCGGCCGAAATCGAGCTTCTGCCGCTCCTCACCCGGGCGCGCCTGGCCATGTCGATCATCATCGCCGAATGGCGCTCGGCCCGGTTCCCGGAAAACAGCGCCTACATCATGCGCAACCACGCCAGCGCCTGGCGCGGTCTGCAGAACACTGCCGAACTCAATGCGGCCGGGCTGAAGAGGCTCGTTCCCAACCTGTCCGAGGGCTGATCATGTCGATGTTGAATGCGTTTTCGCGCGAGGATTTCGAGCGGCTGAGCGAAAGCGAACGGGCTCTCATTGCGCGGCGGGAAAAGGTGCTCGGCCCGGCCTATCGTCTGTTCTACGAGAAGCCGCTGCACCTCGTGCGCGGCGAAGGCGTCTTCCTCTATGACGCACAGGGCAACGCCTATCTCGACGCCTACAACAATGTCGCATCGCTCGGCCATTGCCATCCCCGCGTGGTCGAGGCGATCACCAAGCAGACGGCTATTCTAAACACCCATACGCGTTATCTGCACGAAGGCATCGTCGATTACGCCGAAGCCCTCACCGGGACCTTTCCGGCGGAACTGAGCCAGGCCATGTTCACCTGCACCGGCAGCGAGGCCAATGACCTTGCCGTGCGCATCGCCCGTTTCGTCACCGGCGGCACCGGCATCATCGCCACGGATCTCGCCTATCATGGACTGACCAGCGCGGTTGCCGAGTTTTCGCCCTCGCTCGGCGAATCCGTGACGCTTGGGCCCCATGTGCGCACGGTCCCCGCCCCGGACAGCTACCGCCATTCGCCCGAGGAGATGATGGAGAAATTCGGCCGCGACGTCCGTGCCGCCATCGCCGACCTGAAACGCCACGGCATCAAGCCGGCCATGCTGATCGTCGATACGATCTTCTCCAGCGACGGCATCTTCGCCGGCCCGAAGGGTTTCCTCAAATCGGCCGTCGATGCCATCCACGAAGCCGGCGGCCTCTTCGTCGCCGACGAGGTCCAGCCGGGCTTCGGCCGCACGGGTGAGGCAATGTGGGGGTTCGAGCGGCACGGCCTGTCCCCCGACATGGTGACGATCGGCAAGCCGATGGGCAACGGCTATCCGATGGCCGGCATCGTGCTGCGGCCGCAAGTGATTGCCGATTTCGGCCCAAGAGCGCGCTATTTCAACACCTTCGGCGGCAATCCGGTCGCCGCCGCCGCCGGCAAGGCGGTGCTCGATACGATCCGCATCGAAGGCCTGCAACAGAACGCGCTCGATGTCGGGCGCTACCTGAGGGACGGCCTGAGCGATCTGGCCGGCCACCATTCGGCAATCGGCGATGTGCGCGGCTCCGGCCTATTCATCGGGGTCGAGATCGTTGCCGACCGGACAACAAAGAGCGCGGATGCTACACTCACCACCCGCATCGTCAACGGACTTCGCGAGCGCCGCGTCCTCATCAGCGCATCCGGTCCGCGCGGCAACGTTCTGAAGATCCGCCCGCCGCTGGTCTTCTCGCGCCACAATGCCGACCAGTTCCTCGAAGCATTCGAAGCTGTGCTGGCCGAACTGCCCCCGAAACGGATCTGAAGGTCCGGCCGATCTGGGCGGCGTTCCTCCGAAGACTGACAAGACGCGGTCTCTGCGGCATCAAGCTCTTTGTGTCCGATGCCCATGAAGAGACTGAGGCGGCTGTTTCGAAGGCTCTTTCTGCGGCCTGGCCGAACTGCAGGGCCAATGCATTGCGCATGCAGTGGCACCGCTGAGATCAAGCGTCGAACAGAGGCTGTGGGCATCCTCCCCTATGGCGATGCCAACGTCAGACTGATCGGTACCTTGCTGCGGGAGCAGAACGACCAATGGGCCGTCCAACGGTGCCGCTACATGACACTGGAAACCATCGTCCCGATGAGCGATGATCCGCTCATCGGCCTGCCAGCCGCAAGTTGATCCATTCGCGGCGCTGTGCGGAACGTATAGCGAGCGCCGAAGCTATACCGCTCGATGGGATACCATCCATGGATGGTCTGTCTTGTTGGTTCGGTTCCGCACAAGGTCGGCCGTCGCAAGGCTTGTAATCCGAACTTGCTGACTATGCGCGAAGTTGGCACATCGCGCGTGGAGTTCACGCGGGCTCGGGCCACACAACCCCTTCAACGGCGAAGATGAAGCAAGAAAGACCAAAAAAGCCCTTTCATTTCAATAGGCCAACGGCGTTTGACGAAGATGGCACGCGGTTTGCAAATTGCCGAACGAACCAGCGGAAACAAAACAATGCCGCGGCTCTTCTCGAACCAGGAGATATAAGAATGGGGAACTTTCGACGCTTTCTGATGGCCACCGCGGTCGTCCTCACGCTTCCGGCCTCACCACTGTCGGCATCGGAGATCCGGGTCGGCTTCACTGCCGATGCGCTCACCCTCGATCCCGCCAACCATCGCAACCGCGAAACCGAGACCATCATCCGCAACATGCATGACGGCCTGCTGACCCGCGATCAGGACATGAAGGTCGTTCCGGAAATCGCCGAATCCTGGACGCAAACGTCGCCGACCGCCTTCGAATTCAAGATCCGCAAGGGCATCAAATTCCATGACGGCTCGGAACTGACCGTCGAGGACGTCAAGTTCACCCTCGACCGGCTGACGGTCGAAGGCGCCATGGGCGACGGCCAGACCAGCCCGCGCAAGAGCCTGCTCGGTCCGGTCAAGGATATCGAGATCGTCGGCGGCGACACGATCCGCATCAACCTCACCGAGCCCTGGCCGCTCCTGCCCGCCATGCTGCCCTTCCAGGAATTCGTTTCCAAGGCTTTCGTCGAGAAGGTCGGCACTGCCGGCATGGCGACCGCCGAGAATGGTGCAGGCCCCTTCAAACTGGTCGAATGGCGCAAGGGCGATTCCATCATCATGGAGCGTTTCGATGATTACTACGGCGGTTCGCCGGACATTGCGCCCGTCGGCAAGGCCTGCGTCGATCGCGTCATCTTCAAGGTGATCCCGGAGACAGCCTCGCGCGTGGCAGCCCTTTTGGCCGGCGATGTCGATATCATTAACGGTCTGCCGCCATTCTCAATCGCCCAGGTCGAGCAGAATCCCAACACCCAGGTCATGACGGTGAACGGCACGCGCAGCGTCTTCCTCGCCCTCAACCTGAAGGGTGACAAATTCGACGATATCAAGGTCCGCCAGGCGGTCGCTCATGCGCTCGACAAGCAACTGATCATCGACAAGATCCTCGGCGGCAATGCAGTATCGATCGAAGGCATCCTCAGCCCGGCCGCCTTTGCCTCGACGCCCGACCTGCCGAAGCACGAATACGATCCGGAGAAGGCAAAGGCGCTTCTCGCCGAAGCCGGGTTCCCCGACGGGATCGACCTCACCATCGATGCCGAGGGCGCCGACAAGGACACGGTCGAAGCAATCGCCTCGGTTCTCGCCAAGTCCGGTATCCGCGCCAAGGTCGCAGTCGGCGAAAGCGCCCAGATAGACGCCAAGTGGGATCCGAAGAACGACAAGAACGACGGCGACATGTACTTCACCTCGTGGGGCAATGGCTCGCTCGATCCCTTCGACATCTTCGTGCCCACGCACTACACCATGGGCCGCGGCAATGCTTCCGGCTATTCCAACAAGGAGGTCGACGGTCTTCTCGACCAGGGCGCGATCGAGCTCGATCCGGCCAAGCGCGCGGGCCTCTACCAGAAGGCCGAGGCGATCGTGAATGCCGAGTTGCCCTATATCTATCTCTGGGTTCCCAAGGACATCTACGGCGTCTCCAAGCGCCTGAAGGGCTGGAAGCCGAGCGCCGACAGCCGCATCAACCTCCACGACGCCTGCGTTGAATAACTGACACACGGCGGGAACGAGCCATGAACTTGGGTAAACTGGTCGAGCGCCTCCTGCAGCTCGTCCCCGTTCTCCTGGGCGTCAGCACCATCGTCTTCCTGATGATGGCGCTGACGCCGGGGGACCCGGTCGAAATCATGATCGGCGACCAGCCGATCACCGAGGCGGAGGAACTGACGCTCCGTCAGGATCTCGGTCTCGACAAGCCGATCGGCGAACGTTTCGTGGTCTTCCTCGAAAACGCCGTCACCGGCGACTTCGGCACGAGCCTCTTTCACCGGCGGCCGGTGTTCGACGTGATCGTCGAGCGCCTGCCGGCAACGATCGAGCTCAGCCTCGTCGCGCTGATCATCGCACTCGCCACCTCCATCCCACTCGGGGTGATGGCGGCGATCAAGAAGAACACCATCATCGACCGGGTCGCCACGATCGGCTCGCTGCTCGGCGTGTCACTTCCCGGTTTCTGGTTCGGCATCCTGCTTCTGATGCTCTTTGCGGTCCAGCTTCGGCTCCTGCCGGTCTCCGGCCGGATCGGTTTTGACAGCGAAGTGGCACCGATCACCCATTTCCTGCTGATCGACACCTTGCTGCGCGGGCGTCTCGACGCTTTCTGGGACGCGCTCTCGCACATCCTCTTGCCGGCGATCACGCTCGGCTTGCCGATGACGGCCATCCTGACCCGCGTCACCCGCACCTCCATGCTCGAAGTGCTGCGACAGGACTATGTCGCCTTCGCCGAGGCCAAGGGCTTGAGCCGCGGCCGCATCCTCTTCCGCCATGCGCTGAAGAACGCGCTGATCCCGACCGTTTCGGTCGCGGCCCTCGAAACCGGTTCGCTGCTCGGCGGCAACATGATCGTCGAGACCGTGTTCGGCTGGCCGGGTCTTGGCCGGCTCGTGGTCGAGAGCATCTTCGTGCGCAACTACCCGCTCGTCCAGGCGGCCGTGCTGTTCTACGCCGTCACCTACGTGCTGGTGAACTTCGTCGCCGACCTCCTTTACACGCTGCTCAATCCACGGGTGAAACTATGACCGTCGCCGACGATGCCGCCGCGCCGGCAATGGCTGCCGATCAGGGCAAATCGCTGTTCAAGCGCAACCTGGAGACCTTCGCCGAGAACCGTCTGGCGCTCACCAGCGCCGTGCTGGTGCTGATCTTCGTGCTGATGGCGATCTTCGCGCCCTGGATCGCCCCGCATGATCCGAATGAAACCGATCTCTTCCGGCGCCTGCAACCGCCGGCCTGGCTGCCGGGTGGCGAGTGGAGCTATCTGCTCGGCTGCGACGGGCTTGGACGCGATATTCTCTCGCGCATCATCTATGGCTCGCGCATCTCGATCTTCATCGGCACTGCGGTCATCCTGGTCGCCACCACGATCGGCATCGTCGCGGGCCTCGCCGCCGGCTATCTGCGAGGCTGGGTCGACATCGCCATTTCGCGGCTCGTCGACATCCTGCTCGGCTTTCCCTACCTGATCTTCGCCATCGGCCTGATGGCAATGATGGGTCCGGGCCTCGTCAACATCATCCTGGCGCTCGCCTACAAGGAATGGGTCATTCCCTGCCGCGTGGTGCGCGGCGAAACGCTGGCCGTGCGCGAGCTCGAATATGTCGAGGCGGCCCGCGCCATCGGCGCCTCGCGCTTCCACATCATGCTGCGCGAGATCATGCCGAACATCCTGTCGCCGGTAATCGTGGTGTCGACCATCCGCATGGCCGACGTCATCATCCTGGAGGCGAGCCTCTCCTTCCTCGGCCTCGGCGTGCAGCCGCCGACCGCCTCCTGGGGCTCGATGGTCGCCGACGGCCGCGCCTTCATCCTCGAAGCCTGGTGGGTCTCGACCTTCCCCGGGCTCGCCATCCTGCTTCTCGTGCTGGTGATCAACGTGGCGAGCCAGGGCCTGCGCGATGCCTTCGATCCGAGGTTCAACGAATGACGACCACTACCTCCCCCCTCCTTGAGGTCCAGGGCCTCAGGACCGTGTTCGAGACCCGTGCCGGTCGCGTCTTCGCCGTCGATGGCGTCGATGTCGCCGTCAATCCGGGCGAATGTCTCGGCGTCGTCGGCGAAAGCGGCTCGGGAAAGAGCGTCACCTTCTCCTCCGTCATGGGGCTGGTGCGCGCGCCCGGCCGCATCGACAGCGGCTCGGTCCGCTTCGAGGGCCGCGACCTGCGGGCGCTTTCACCGCAGGATATGCGCAAGATCCGCGGGCGCGACATCGCCATGACCATGCAGGATGCCTTGACTGCCCTCAATCCGGCGCTGACCGTCGGCGAACAGATCCTTGAAGTGCTCTTTGCCCATGACGAGACGCTTCCGGACGGACGCATGGCGCGGCGCAAGGCCGCCCGCGCCAAGGCAGTCGAAATGCTGGAACTCGTCGGCATCGCCTCGGCCGGCGATCGGCTCAAATACTACCCGCACGAATTCTCAGGCGGCATGCGGCAGCGGATCATGATCGCCATTGCGCTTGCCTGCCGGCCGAAGCTGCTGATCGCCGACGAGCCGACCACGGCCCTCGACGTGACCATCCAGGCCCAGGTGCTCGAACTGATCGCCGATATCCGCGTGCGTCTCGGCATGAGCGTCGTTCTGATCACCCACGATCTCGGCGTGGTCTCGGAATATTGCGACCGGGTGATGGTCATGTATGCCGGCCAGGTGGTGGAGGAAGGCCCGACCGCCTCGGTGATCCAGAATCCCCAGCATCCCTATACGCGGGGCCTGCTGCAATCCATCCCGCGGCTTTCCCTGCGCGGCCAGAAGATCAGGCCGATCGAAGGCCAGGTACCGGACCTGATCGACCTGCCGCCGCAATGCCGTTTCTATTCCCGCTGCAGCGAACGCCTGGACGCCTGCATGAACAGGATAGACATGCGCGAACTCGGCGAACAGCGCCGGGCGCGCTGCATCCGCCTGTCGGAGGCCAAGGCATGAACGAGGTTCTGAACACGCCGCTGATCACCGTCGAAAACCTGGTCAAGCACTATGGCGGCCGGCGCGGCCCCATCTCCTGGGCAACCGGCAAGCCGCCGATCAACATCCGCGCGCTCAACGGCGTCTCCTTCGAGGTCCGGCGCGGCGAAACGCTCGGCCTGATCGGCGAGAGCGGTTGCGGAAAATCGACGCTCGGACGTGCGCTGCTGCGTCTGCACGAGCCGACATCCGGCCGGGTGGTCTTCGACGGGACCGAGGTTACCGCCTTGAAACCCGACGCATTGAAGGCGATGCGCCGGCACATGCAGATCATCTTCCAGGACCCTTACGCCTCTCTCAATCCGCGCCGCACCGTCGCCGACATCATCGGCCTGCCGCTGATGCTGCACGGGCTCGCCGCCAATCGGCGCGAGATGCGCGACAAGGTGGCGGCGATCATGGACAAGGTCGGGCTGAAGACCAATCACCTCGACCGCTATCCGCACCAGTTCTCCGGCGGCCAGCGGCAACGCATCGGCATTGCCCGGGCGCTGATCAGCAATCCGCAGTTCATCGTCTGCGACGAGCCGGTCTCGGCCCTCGACGTGTCGATCCAGGCGCAGATCATCGAATTGCTGACCGGCCTGAAGCGCGACATGGGCCTGACCTACCTGTTCGTGTCGCACGACATCTCGGTCATCGGCTACCTGAGCGACCGGGTGGCGGTCATGTATCTCGGCGAGATCGTCGAGATGGGACCGGTGGAGACGGTGCTGTCCAATCCCCGCCACCCTTATACCCAGAGCCTGATGTCGGCAGTGCCTGATGTCGACCATCCGGGCAAGCACCAGCGCGTGCGGCTGACCGGCGACCTGCCTTCGCCGCAATCGCCGCCGCCCGGCTGCAAGTTCCACACGCGTTGTCCGCTGGCGACCGACCTATGCCGGATCGAGGCGCCGCCGCGCCATGATCTCGGCGACGGCCATACGGCATCCTGTCACCTGATAAACGACAATGTCTCGATCCTGAGGTAGTGCGATGTTGCCCTTCGATCCCAAGCCGGCCGTTCCGGTTCTCCTGTCCGGCAACCCCTATGAGCGGGGGCTCGGCCAGGCGATAAAGGCCGGCGTGAGCGACGAGCAGATCCGCTCGGCAGTCCTCGGCCGCATCGACCAAGCCAGCGCGACCGGCCTTCTCGACGCGGACGGCCTGCGCTACGTCGAGGCGCAACGCGCCTTTCTCCTCGCCGAAGACCCGGACACCATGGCGGAACTCACCGGGATTGCCGACGGGTTCGGCCTGTCGGAAGACGATCTCTTCGTCCACCAGCACATCACCATCCTGCGCGACCTCAAGACGGGGGGCCGCATCGACACCGACGGCTGCAGCACCTGGGCGGTGGGCGGTAGTGAGGACGGGCCGCTCGTCGTCAAGAACCGCGATTTCTCCGGCACCCATCTCGGCGTGCAGCGGGTCTTCCTGCACGAGGGCCCGGACATCGAAACAGGCCGCATGATCTGCGTCGGCAGTGCCGGCAGCCCCGGCGCCTATTCGAGCGGGATCAACGCGGCAGGCCTCGCTCTGGTGGACAATCATGTCGGCACGAGGCGCCATGGGATCGGCTGGCTGCGCTATTTTGCCATGACCCGGATACTGGCGACCTGCCGCACGGTCGACGAGGCGGTGGCCTTCATCGCGGCGCGCCGTCATGCCGGCGGCGGCAATCTGGTGATGGCCGACCGCAGCGGGGCGACCGCGGCGATCGAATTCGGCACCGATACATTCGGTATCGAGAAGGGGGCGGCTTCGTGGCGGACCAATCATTTCGTGACGGCGAAAATGACGGACTGCAATCTTCTCGAGAATGGCGACCGGATCGATGAAAACTCATCGGTCCGGTTCGACTTCCTGTCGCGCATGGTGCCAAGCCGCCGATGGAATGTTGCGGCAGCAGCAAGCCTGATGGCGAGCCACGCCGAAGACGGGCCAGACATGGCGCCGCTCTGCCAACATCCCGGCCGGGACGACTCCCAGACCATTTCGACCGTCATTTACCGCTGCGACAGGGCGAGCCTTCATTTTCTTGAGGGCAATCCCTGTTCGGGGCAGTGGCAGTTGTTCGAAATGCCCGTATAATCGCCATGTCTCAACCAGGGCGGCCCATGGCGAACTACGAGCGCGATCTGATCGGCGAGCATGCGAGCATCCATGCCCTGCGCAAGCTGATTACCCGCGTCGCCAGAAGCCCCGCTCGCACCGTGCTGATCTACGGCGAGACCGGCACCGGCAAGGGGCTGGTCGCCCGCATGCTGCACCAGCAGTCGGCGCGTTGCGCCAGCGAGTTCGTCGACATCAATTGCGCCGCGATCCCGTCGAGCCTTCTGGAATCGGAGCTTTTCGGCCATGAGCGCGGCGCCTTCACCGGCGCTCAGGTCAAGAAGGCCGGCCTCGTCGAGATGGCAAACCACGGGACGGTCTTTCTCGACGAGATCCGCGAAATGGACCTGGTGCTGCAGGCCAAGCTCTTGAGCTTCCTCGACACCCAGAGTTTCCGCCGGGTCGGCGCGGTCACCTCAACCTCGGTCGATGTCCGGCTCGTCGCCGCGACCAACAAGATCCTGCTCGGCGAGGTCAATTCCGGACGCTTCCGCGAGGATCTCTACTACCGGCTGCAGGTGGTCGCGATCAACCTGCCGGCGCTGCGTGAACGCGCCTCCGACGCCCTCATCCTGTCGCAGCATTTCGTCGACAAGTTCAACGCCCAGTACAAGCGCAACATCAAGGGCCTGAGCGAGGAAGTGCAGCAGATCTTTCTGCAATATCCCTGGCCCGGCAATGTTCGCGAACTGGAAAACCTGATCGAGCGCATCTTCATCCTTGAGGACGACGACGTGATCCTGCCGCGCCACCTGCCGGACCGCATCCTGCGCACGGTGAAGGCCAAGGCCGCGGGTATCGTGGCCGCCGCTCAGCCGCAACCGGGCGCCGACAATCTGTCGCTCGGATTCCACGGGGCAACCGCGCAATACCAGAAGCACCTGATCGAGGCCGCCTTGGCTGCCTCTGGTGGCAATCTGCAGCGCGCCGCCGCAACGCTGAAGATCAGCCGCCACGCCATGCGCCATCAGATGATCAAGCTCGGTCTGATCACCGATTGAGACGGCGCGCATTGCACGACACGCCGCGTGCGTTTCGCGCAAGCTTGGGGCAGCCTCCGTCAACTGCAAAACTTCTCCAATAAATACAAAGCCTTGAAGACCAATTCCGGATTGGCACGGTGCATGCTTTCACCAGGACAAGACGGATTTCGTTCTTCAATGGAGAAAGTGCATGCGATCTATGAAGATCATCTGCCCCAACGGGCATCTGGGTTTTGCGCCGCTGAAGCCCAGGAGTTTCCACATCGGCGTCGAGGCCGGTCCCGACTTCATCGCGGCCGACAGCGGCAGCGACGACATCGGTCCGGTACCGCTCGGCAACGACACCTGCGCCAGCCCGAAGGCCTGGCAGGCGCATGACCTCGAGGAGATGCTGCTCGCTTCCCGCCGCATCGGCGTGCCGATGATCATCGGCTCGGCCGGCGACACCGGCACCAACAGCCGGGTCGACATGTATGTCGAGATGATCCGCGAGATCGCCGCCAAGCATGGTCTGCCGCCCTTCCGCATCGGCTGGTTTTATTCAGAAGTGGACAAGGAACGCATCCGCTCGAAGATCCGCTCCGGTTCCGTCATCCAGGGCCTCGACGCTCGCCCGGCGCTGAGCGAGGAGGAGCTCGACGCCACGGAACGTGTCGTCGCCATGGCCGGCGTCCACCCCTTCCGGGCGCTGCTCGACCAGGGCTGCGACGTGATCATCGGCGGGCGCTCCTCCGACAGCGCCGTCTTTGCCTGCGCGGCCCTTGCCCGCGGCTTCCCCGAGGCCCAGTCCTACTATCTCGGCAAGGTTCTCGAATGCGCCTCGTTCTGCGCCGAGCCCTATGGCGCAAAGGAAACCGTTCTCGGCGAGATCACTAACGACTGGGTCGAGGTGACGGCCATGGCGCCGGAACAGCGTTGCACGGTGGCTTCGGTCGCCGGCCACGCCATGTACGAGCGCTCCAACCCCTTCTTCGAATATGTCGCCGGCGGCATGCTCGACATGACCAACTGCGTCTACGAGCAAGTGTCTGAGAAGACCACGCGCGTCACCGGCATGGAATTCGTTCCCGCAACCGATTTCCGGGTCAAGCTCGAAGGCTCCGGTAAGCTCGGCGAGCGTTTCGTCGGCATGGCCGGCATTCGCGACCCCTACACCATCGCCCATGTCGACGAGGTGATCGAGTGGGCGAAAACCCAGGTGCGCGAGCGCTTCGGCCCGGACGGCTGGGAACTGCACTACAATGTCTTCGGTCGCAACGGCATCATGGGCGACATGGAACCCCTGAAGGACAAGCCGGGCCATGAGCTGATGATCGTCGTCCAAGGGGTTGCTCCGACCCGGGAAATGGCCGAGGAAGTGACGATCACCGGTACGCGCCAGCTGTTCTACGCCCGCCTTCCCGACGTCAAGGGAACGGCCGGCGGCGTTTCCTTCGTCCTCGACGAGGTCATGCAGGCGAGCCCTGCCTACCGCTGGACCCTCAACCACACCATGGCTGTCAGCGATCCGCTGGAGCTCTTCCCCACCCACACCGCCATCATCGCCAACGGACAGCTCGAGGCTGCGCAATGACCGTGACCAAACTCTCCGACCTCGCCAAGACGATCCGCAGCAAGAATGCCGGGACCGACAAGATCACCTTCGACATCATCTTCCGCGAGCGGGGGACCTATGACAGGGTCAAGCGTTCTGGGGCGCTGACGCCGGAAACGGTCTGCGCCATCCTCGGCATTGAGCGGGCACGGCTGACCGATTTCGTCGAATACGATCCGGCCTACGCGATCAAGTTCACGATCCTGCGCCCGCGGCCAAGCGGCAGCCCGGGCGACGCCGACATCTTCGGTGCCCAGCAATATGCGCCCTTCCTCGATATCGAGATACGGGACGTGTGATTCCAAACTGGTAGTAGCCAGTATCCACATCGCCCATGTAGATGCAGACCAATCCCGCATCTGCATGGGCACTGCCGTTCGTCTTCGCATTGATGGGAGACGAACCAACGCGCTTACGTCCACAATGGATCAGGAAAAAGATCTGCTGGTGCAACATTGCGCTACCAAAAACGATTCCGAGGATTTGGGACCGGGTTGACCACCTCTACTGTTCCCAGATGCGGTGGCTCCAAGCTTGCTTGCAAGCCATTGAATCGTGAGCCATCACACATTCAGCGCGACAACTAGGCAGATTTCCTGCAACAAGAGATAAGGGGGATGGCGAACTTCCAATCGGAGTTTCAGATATGGGCCAGTTCACGACAGGGATCTCAACAGGCAGGCGGGTGACGTCACCGACGCCGCGAGCCGCGGCCCTATGGTCCTGACCAAGCACAGAAAGCCGCGCTTCATCCCTCTGAGCGACGATCATTAAGAGCGTCTGCGCACCGGCGGTGATGCTCGCACTGTTCACCGTGCGTCTGAAATGCCCAAGCGACATGTAGACCAGTTAAGACGGAGATCGATTGGCTGTCGCTTGGCGCAGCCTATGGCGATGAACCGTGATCGTCTTCCCGGCCAGATCATCGCCTACCCGTATCTCTGAGCCAGGCGAATTGAGCGTGGAGAGACGGAAGCACGCAAGTCGCGCCCAACCTGGGCCGCGCGTTGCGGACTACTAAGAATTGCGCAACGAAATTAGATTGTAAATTGTCCGATCTGAGAGATAGGTGACCTTTTGTACCGGAGACATGGGTAACACTTTTTAGCCTTTGCGGGAGGTGTTGATGCCGTGGAGAGAGACTTCGGTCATGGAGGAACGTCTTCGTTTTGTCGCCCGGCTTCTGGAGGCGAAGGGATGAGCGAGGTGTGCCGGGACTTCGGCATATCGCGCAAAACCGGCTACAAGATCTTCAATCGCTACAGGCAGGACGGCCTGGAGGCACTGACGGACCGGTCACGCCGCCCGGTGCGCTATGCCAATCAACTGCCTGATCAGATCGAGGCGATGATCATCGCTTCGAAGAAGGGCAAGCCGCACTGGGGTGCGCGCAAGATCAGGGAACTCTTGGTGCGCAAGCTGGCAGGCGACGTGCGCATCCCCTCGACCAGCACGGTGCATGCGGTCCTCGATCGTTACGGGCTGGTCGCCCATGCCCGCAAGCGCCAGCGCAACAAGGCCGAAGGCACCGACCTGTCCCATGCGATCGTCCCCAACGATCTGTGGTGTGTCGACTTCAAGGGCGAGTTCAAGCTGGGGGACGGTCGATATTGTTACCCGTTGACGGTGACCGACCAGGCCTCACGCTATCTTCTGGCCTGTGAGGCCTTCTCGTCAAACAAGGAGCTCCCCGTCTTCGAAGCATTCCGCCGGCTGTTTGCCGAGCGCGGTTTGCCAAACGCAATCCGCAGCGACAACGGCGTGCCCTTCGCCAGCCCGAACGGCCTCTACAATCTGTCGAAGCTCTCCGTCTGGTGGCTCAGGCTCGGCATCGCCATCGAACGCATCAAGCCGGGCCATCCGCAACAGAACGGCCGGCACGAACGCATGCATCTGACGCTCAAGAAGGAAGCCACCCGTCCCGCGGGCATGAACATACTGCAGCAGCAGGCACGATTCGACGCTTTCATCAGCGAATTCAATACGGAACGGCCGCATGAAGCACTCGCCATGAGAACGCCGCAAGACATCTACACCGGATCAGCTCGCCCCTATCAAGGGCTGCCGGAGATCGACCACCCGTTCCACGACAGAGATGTCCTCGTCACCTCATGCGGACGCATCTGCATGCATCGTAAGAAGATCAACATCTCAGTCGTCATGGCAGGCCAGAAGCTCGGCATCAAGGAAGTCGACGACGGCATTTGGCTCGTCAGCTTCATGCAGTATGATCTGGGATATATCGACCTCGAGCAGAGGACTTTGCAAACCATCGACAACCCGTTCGGCACGAGGTTGTCACCCATGTCTTGGGTACGAGACGTTACCTATGTCTTCGGTATGGACAGGGTCCAACCTGGCGGAGAGGGTGGGATTCGAACCCACGATACGGTTGCCCGTATGCCGCATTTCGAGTGCGGTGCTTTCGACCACTCAGCCACCTCTCCGGTCACATTGGTCGGCGCTCATTGGCGCGGGCTGTCTCATAGCGGCAAGCTATAGAGATCGAGCAGGAGCAACTGTGGCTTGAGCGCGCCGCACCGACGGCGCAAATTACCGGCGATCAAGACCTAATCGTAAATTGATCAGCGAGATCATCGTCAGAGATATAATAGGGACCGCGGCGCTCTGGCGCTCTACGCTTCAGATCTTCGATGGAAGAGCGGATTTTATCAAAAATGTAATCTGAACCACCGCGCTCATCTTGGGATTTGCTGGATTTCTCGACGGTCATCGGATAAATCTCTGGTTGTTCTTGCTACGAGTCGGAGACGCATCACGCGCTTCGAATAACCTAGAGTCCTCGCAATTGATTAACAACCCGTTGAATGGAAATATTTCTGAGGTTCACAACCCGGAGCTGATCTTTGGAATTTTGGGCCCGATCGGAACGCCTATCGAAGATGTCGTGAACGAGCTTTCCCAAGAGCTTTCTCACGTGGGTTATGGTTCTGAAGTCATTCACCTCACTCAATTGATGCGCCAAATCGACGTGGGCTGTGTCGTAGACGAGAGTGAATTCGATGCACGCTATGAGAGTTTAATAAAATATGCCGACACCCTTCGAGAACGTTGCGACCACGACGGCGCATTGGCGGGTCTTGCAATCACGGAGATACAGAGGCGTCGTGAAATACGCCTTAAAAAGGACCCGCACCCACACCCACACGACGAATCAGGACACATACCAGCACTCGGCACCGCCTATATAATTCGACAACTAAAAACCCGAGGTGAAGTCGACGTATTGCGTTCGGTCTACGGGAGAAAATTTGTCCTTGTTTCAGTATACTGTGACATTTCGGATATCAGAAAGACTATTTCTAACAAGATTAGAAGTTCAAGTTCGTTTACTCGTGATGATGCGGAGTATGAAAAGAGAACTATTTCCCTCATCGATAAGGACAGCAATGAACGATCCAATAGCTTCGGTCAGAAAGTTTCAGAAATTTTCCATCTAGCTGATGTGTTTGTTGACGGCCGAAATACACGGCTTATTCACGCCACCATAAGCAGATTTATAAAGGCGTTTTTCGGTTACAATGGGACATCTCCTACAAAGCTGGAGTATGGCATGTATGCCGCCAAGGGCGCATCCCTCCGTTCAATCGACCTATCTCGTCAGGTTGGCGCCTCCATCTTCAGCGAAGACGGGGAACTCATCACGCAGGGCTGCAATGAGGTGCCGAAGCCTTTCGGCGGCACCTACTGGCACGACGATGACGGTGAAGCCGCGCGCGATTTCGAATTAGGTCACGATCCCAACCACCAGCGTAAAGAGGAGATCGTGCATGATTTTCTCGATCGGCTCTTCCAGGAAAATCTTCTAACCAGTGACCTAAAGGAGAGTGAGTTAACTTACGAGTTCGTGCGCGACGTAATAAATCGTAAAACGGTCCGCGAGTCGCAGCTGATGGACATAATTGAATTCGGTAGAATAATTCATGCTGAGATGTGCGCAATTACCGACGCAGCTAGATTGGGGCGACCGCTCAAAAACTCAGTTCTATTCTGCACCACGTTCCCATGTCACATGTGTGCGAAGCACATAGTATCATCCGGCATTCGGCGTGTTGTTTTCCTGGAACCCTATCCAAAGAGTTACGCCAGAAAACTGCACGACGACGCGATCACCTTTAATCGAGACGAGCAGAACACCAAGGTATTTTTTGAGCCATTCATTGGTATATCTCCGACACGATACAGAGATATATTCGAAAAGAACAAAAGGAAGGGATCTAACGGAAGAGCAAAAAAATGGTATTTCGGCGACGGCGACGGAAAACCACGGCCTCAAATGCAGGACCTGGGTTCTGAATATCTTGAGCGAGAAAATCCTGCGATTGCGCTAACTATGGGAAAGCTATCACGCCCTGAACGGGTGTAGCGCTAAGAAGCGCGATTTGAGCCCTTTAACGGTCCTATGAAGGCTCTACCAAAAGCTGCGTTGTGCGGTTACGTTGCGGCCAGGGGGACCTCATGAGCCAGCAACTGATCAACCAATACCTCAACGAAATTGACCGCTTGCGGAAATTCTCTGGCTCGCTGACCGAAGGCGTCATCTCAGAGGCCTTCAAGGACCTATTGAAGACGTGGGCACGTCAGCTCAACTGGCAGTTTGCCGCGCAATACGAATTTGCCTCGGTTCAAAAATCGCGCATTCGGCCCGATGGCACCATCTTCCATTCGATTGGCCTTCCCTTCGGCTATTGGGAGGCGAAGGACACCAGCGACGTTCTTGACGTCGAGATCCGCAAGAAGCTCGCCAAGGGCTACCCGCAAGACAACATCATCTTCGAGAATTCTGAAACCGCCGTGCTGATCCAAGATCGGCAGGAGGTGTTCCGCTGCTCGATGACCGACAATGACGCGCTGTTGAAGCTGCTCAATTTGTTCTTTGCCTATGAGCGTGCCGAGATCCGCGAGTTCCGCAAGGCGGTCGAGGAATTCAAGACCTATCTGCCGCGCGTGCTGGACGCGCTGCGCGCCCGCATCGACGCCGCCTATGCCGAGAATGCGCCGTTCAAGGCGGCGGCACAGAAATTTCTGGAAACCTGCAAGGAAACGATCAATCCCACGCTGGCCGAGCCCGATGTCCGGGAGATGCTTATCCAGCATATCCTGACCGAAGAGATCTTCACGCAGGTCTTCAATGAGGGCGACTTTCACCACGAAAACAACATCGCCCGCGAACTCTATGCGCTGGAAGGCAAATTCTTCACCGGCGCGGTGAAGAAGGAAACGCTCAAGGGGTTGGAGCCCTACTATGCCGCGATCCGCGCAAATGCCGCGCAGATCACCAGCCATGCGGAGAAGCAGACCTTCCTCAAGGTGATCTACGAGAATTTCTACAAGGTCTATGACACCAAGAAGGCCGATCGGCTGGGCGTGGTCTATACGCCGAACGAAATCGTCAAATTCATGATCGAGGGCGCCGACTGGCTCTGCGAGAAGCATTTCGGCAAGAACCTGATCGACCCGCATGTCGAGATCCTTGATCCGGCCACCGGCACCGGCACCTTCATCTGCGAGCTGCTCGATTACTTCCGTGGCGACCCGAAAAAGCTCGCGCACAAATACAAGAATGAGCTGCATGCCAATGAAGTGGCGATCCTGCCGTATTACGTTGCCAACCTGAACATCGAGGCGACCTATGCGGCGATCTCCGGCCAGTTCGCCGAATTCCCCAATCTCTGCTTTGTCGATACGCTGGATAATGTCGAAGGGCTCGGCATCCGCGCCGGCCACCAGCACGACATGTTTGCGGCCCTGTCTGACGAGAATATCGAGCGCGTGAAGCGGCAGAACGCGCGCAAGATTTCCGTTATCATCGGCAATCCGCCTTACAATGCCAATCAGCAAAATGAGAACGACAACAACAAGAACCGCACCTATCCGCGCATCGATGAGTTGATCAAGTCGAGCTATATCCGCCTGTCCACGGCGCAGAAGACCAAGGTCTATGACATGTATGCCCGCTTCTTCCGCTGGGCATCCGACCGCATGCATGACGATGGTGTTCTGGCCTTCGTCACCAACCGCTCCTTTATCGACAGCCGCACGTTTGACGGCTTCCGCAAGGCGGTGGCAGACGAGTTTCATGAGGTCTATGTCGTCGATCTCGGCGGTGACGTCAGGGCCAATCCCAAACTGTCCGGCACCAAGCACAATGTCTTCGGCATCCAGACCGGCGTTGCCATCTCCTTCCTCGTAAAGCGCCGCAAGCAGAAGGGCTGCAAGATATTCTATTCCCGGCGCCCGGAATTCGATACGGCGGCGGAAAAGCTGAGTTTCCTGGGAGCGTCCAAGCTCTCAACCGTGAAGTTTGAGCGCGTCGAGCCGGACAAGAAGGGCAACTGGATCAACCTGACGGAAAACGACTGGGACAGTCTGATTCCGGTGGCGGACAAGAAAACCAAGGCGGCCAAGTCATCGGGGCAGGAAAGGGCGATCTTTCGGCTGTTTTCGTTGGGAGTTTCAACAAGCCGCGATGATTGGGTTTACGGCGGTAGGGCGGAGGAAGTCGCAGAGAGAGCGTCGTATCTTGTCGATCATTACAATAAGGACCTGGAACGGCTCAACTACGGGCGGTCATATGACGCTGAAGATCTCGATTATTCCATTAAATGGACAAGGTCGGTAAAGCAGGATTTGCAGTCTGGAAAGCGCTATTCAGCGGAGACAGGTCATATTGTTCGCTCTGCTTATCGACCCTTCTGCGCACCATACCTGCATTTCAACGGTCGGCTCGTCGAGGTCCAATACCAACAGACCCGCATCTTTGGGGAGGGAGGAAATGAGCAGAACTCTGTGATTTGTTTCACGGATGCTGGCTCTCAAAAAGACTTCATGACTCAGGCGGTTTGCAGGGTTTTTGACTACCACTTCGTCGGCGCTGCCGCCGCTGCGAATGGCCTCCCCCTCTACCGCTACACCGCCACCGGCGAGCGCATTGACAACATAACCGACTGGGGGCTGAAGCAGTTTCACAAGGCCTATGGCAAGGATGGGCGCGGTTCGCCCGCCGGGGCAGAGACGGTGGCAGAGCCCGGTGACCATGCTGCGGCGGTGACCGTGGATCACCCTACCGCGGACCTGCGGTCCGACCCTCCCCGTCAGGGGGAGGTCGGGCGCAGGCGGCGCGTGATCGGCAAGGAAGATGTCTTCCATTATGTCTATGCCGTGCTGCATGATCCCGTGTATCGCGAGACCTATGCGCTGAACCTGAAGCGCGATTTTCCGCGCATTCCGTTCTATCCGAATTTTTGGACCTGGGCCGGCTGGGGCGAAAGGCTAATGGAGCTGCATATCGGCTACGAGACGGTCGAACCCTTTGTCATCACCCGCACGGAGACGCCCGACGAAGGGGCGCGGGCAGCGGGTGTGGCGCCCAAGCCGATCCTCAAAGCCGATCGCGACAATGGTCAGATCCGCATCGATACGGAGACGGTGCTCTCAGGCATACCGAAGGAGGCCTTCGACTATCGGCTCGGCAACCGTTCGGGGTTGGAGTGGGTTCTTGACCAATACAAGGAGAAAACGCCGAAGGACCCAACGATCCGAGAGAAGTTCAACACCTACCGTTTCGCTGACTACAAGGAGCAGGTTATCGACCTCCTTGCTCGCGTGACAACAGTCTCAGTCGAGACAGTTCAAATCACCAATGACATGAAGCTGGCTAAACGGACCTAGCAGCGCTTAAACCCCGCCGAAGTCCGAGCGGGCACCTTATGTCCACGCTGGGACGAAGATCCGTTTCAGCGGCACGAGCTGCTGGGTTTCAAGATCGAGCTTTTCGTATTGCTCCAGCAGGCTTTTGACCAGGTCATCTAGATCCATGAGCGCGAGGGGAATGTTCGCACGCTCAGCCTCGTAACGGGCCTCACGGGTAAAACCGCCAGTGCTGACATAAAGACCCTTGTCCTGCGGATGCCGCCCACCCAGGAAGCTGCGCACTTCTGGCGCTCCCATGGTGCCCTTGCGATGTTTCACCTCGACCACGATACGTGGGGATTCGAAACCAAACCCGTCCGGAGAGGCTACGATATCCTTGCCCCGATCCGGGCCTGCCTCAGAGACCCGCGTCTTGTAGCCGAGCGAGCGTAGCAGGCCAGCGACGAGCTCCTGCATGTCATCCCAGGTGAGTGCGTTGACTTTGTCCTTGATGAATTCGTGCGCCCGGCTCTCCATCGATTTGAAGACGTCATCTTCGGCCGTCTCAGTGGTCGCCGCAACCGCCTCAGGCTTCATCGGTTGCCCGGATGCGAGTGCCTTCTTGAGTTCGGCAGCCACCTCGTTCGAGATCCGGAATAGTGTTGAGATCGCCCCCAGGCTGTTGCGGCTTTCGACGGACAGAAGATCCCGACTGACCTCGCCTTGCCAATGCACAGGCCGATATTGGGCGTCCTCGAGGTCGATCGACGTGTCATAGCGATACGGACCGGCGATCTCACCGAGCAGATAAACACGGCGAGAGGGATTGTAGGTGACGACCATGTCGCCGACCTCGATTTCGTTGACGAAGCGGTGAAGCTGACCCGCTGCCATAGCATTCGACTGCGGTTTGCTTTCCGGCCATGCAGAGGCGACAAGGTCCGCGATCCCCTTCCGCGTCTTGACCGACGAAAGATCTCCCACTCCGTTCCAGCCGATCGCTACCGCTGACTTCTCCTTGAACGCGTCGAAAAGCCGGCCGTCCCGCTCCGCGCGCACCATCCATGACTTGCTCATGCTCACCCCCTTGTTCGAAGCGGAGCATCGCTGAAGGAACTGATCACCGCAAGATCACATGCAGCATGCTGCTCACTGACTCCCAGGCACTCACTGGCTGGCTCCGTGAGTGCAGACGTTGCATCACAGCGTCGGGCATGCCAAACGCGCGAGTAAATCGCCCCCTGACTTTTCCCGGGTCTGGAGTTCGCCAAAGGGGCTACTTTGATTGTGAGTCGGTTGCGCCTGATCTTTGCGACCAGCGTGGTGTATGCCACGCTGGTCAATGATTAGTGCAGATTTCGACGTTTCCGGTGGCGCCTTTACGCGCCGACCGCGATCATCATCTCAAGGATACTGCGGAGTTCACGCTTAGTCGCCTTCCGTAATCCGAGCTGCACGAGATAGTCCCTCGCCGACCAAGCGCTATCCTGCTCGTCAAACTCCTCAAACAACTGTTCGTAGCTGTCGCGACAGTCGTCGTGCGGTCCATCAGGCACGCCATACTTCGTCTTAGCGCCATTCAGCATTGCCTTTATCTCAGGGCTGAGAGACATTTACGCTGCCTCCTTCGCGACGACGTGATTGGCGCTCACCTGAAGCAAATAGACCCTGTCATGCCCTTCTTCGGTCAAGGCGACCAGAGGGTGGCCAGCGACAGAGAAGATCTCCAACGTAAAGTGCCTATCGGTTTCGAGGCGCGGAGCTTCAGGATCCCCACCGTCAATCATCCGACCAAAAGCCTCACGGACCAGCGCGCCCTGGGACCTGCGCGTCATATAGTGCACGTTGTAAGCCTCGGCGACATTGCGCAGAGGTTCGATGATGTTAACCGGGCGATCAATGCACTTGCTCAGGCAAGCCGGATGGATCCCATCCACCTGTCCGTCGATCGTGTTGTGATGCGCCAGAACGATCAGACCAGCAGGCGCACTCAAATATTCCACTGCGCAATAGGGCGCCTTCAAGACGAGCCCACGTTCGCCGGGGCGGCCGAAAAGCTTCGCGATATGACGACGGAAAGACCGCTTGCTCAGGGTTTCGCAGGTTACGGTGTAAGTGTGCATTAGTTTGTCCCTTGTTTTATTGTTGGGACAACCCATAGGTCACACATTTCGTTACTTTTCAAAAGGATTTTATAGGTTAGTGATAAGGCACTGATTTATTTGATTTTCCTCGCCGGAAAGATCTCCGGTGGCATAGCACTGGAGCGGGCTTCGCTCGTTCGACCGTAGCGAAGATGCTGGCGCAGATGCTCGCCAACGACGGGGTATAGCAACCGGCAGATCAATCTACTTAATTGGCTAGGAGCTGGCAGAGCGCCGCTGTCTGCGCCATCTTTTCAGTCGTATCAGCGCTGGGAGCCGAAGCAGCAACGATGAAGCTCAGGTTGCTCAGTCCATTGCCAGGGCGAGCCGAAACGCGAACAGACATGCCGGTGCCCCAGTGTCGGACAAGCTCAGCGGCTTTGCCGTCTAGGTCCACATACATCACTCGTTGGTTTCCCACTTTCGTCGAGAGAAGTTCAGCGCCATGGATTTCCAGGTCGCTGCCAAAGGCGACGACATCGGCCTTCGTGCGAAGATCCTCGCTTTGCGAGGGCCAGACATCGTTTGCGGCGGGAATAGAGATCATGATGTATTCTCTTGCGTCACCGCCGCAGTGGAGGATGAACGTGCCAGACTTCTCGGCTCGAGTATCATTGATCTGCACGTCCTCCAGATTGCTCGACCAAGTCACTTCCGAAACGGTTGCCTTAACGTGCATCTGATCAGCACCGATGAAAGCGTGAACTTGCGTGTCGTCGGCTAACGCGATGGAGGTGATGGTGAGGGAGGCAAACAGGATCAAAGCAGCGGATTTCATAGCAACACCAAGAGCATGCATTTTTTCTGAACAGGTCGCCGCACAAAAGGGAAGGGTTCCGTCATAACGAACCCACGATCCGGCGCACCGCGCTAAAGTGTTGATTTCTCAGCACTCGACTGCGGCGTCGCCAAGAAATCCCCGCCGACACAAAAAGGTTCCTTTAAATCAATGGTTTGGCGGGTATTCTGCGGACGATACCCACGGCAGTTGCAGAGCTGAACGGAACAGAAATGCGCAATTTCGGATACGCACGCGTCAGCACGACCGAGCAGAACATGGACTTACAGGTGACGGCACTGACCAGCGCAGGCTGTGGAACGATCTTGACCGACGAAGGATTTTCCGGTTCGGACTTCTCACGCCCAGGGCTAGCCAAGATGTTGCGCACGCTCCGTCGAGGCGACACATTGATGGTTTGGCGGCTCGATCGCCTCGGGCGATCCCTGTTCGAGCTGCTGAAGCTGATCCGCGACCTCAACAAGCGCGGCGTCGAATTCCGGTCCCTCAGTGAGAGCCTGGACACGAGCACCTCCGCCGGAAGGCTGCTTCTGCATGTTCTCGCCAGCATGGCCGAGTTCGAGCGATCATTGATCAGCGAGCGGACGCGCGCGGGCATGGCCGCTGCTCGTGCTCGCGGTAGTCGGATCGGCAGACGCCCTGCGATGACACCGGAACAGCTCGCGGATGCCAAGACGGCCATCCAATACAACCGGCGTTCCGTCGCGGAAGTTGCGAGTGAATACAGAATTCACCCGCGCACCCTAGGGCGGTTGCTACGGGAACAGACTGATGTTCCTGAAATCTCAACCTAATAGATCGCTCCGAGATCAGAACATTCCGTAAGCCGGATTCGTCGCCAACTGACGTTCGATGTCCGCCTCCGCATTACGCTTGGTGTCCCGCTGCTGCTGACGAACCAGGAGAGCCGCCTGAATGTCAGCCTGTGAGAGGCCCTTCTTCTCAAGCCGGCGGCAAAAATTGGCGTCGGCGCGCTGAAACCGCTTGCGCTCGATCTTCTGCTCGTTCGTCAAGTGCGAGAGGTCTTCATTCGGCTTACTGCGAACCTTGCGCCGACTAGCATTGCGCAGTTCCCTACCGCTTCGAGAACGCCAGTCATCAATATCACGCAACCTGCGCCAATCATCATCAGTGCTACGCCTCTTCTCCTTCTCGAACCGCTGCACCGCAATTTCGATCTGGTAGCCTAATTCAGCAATGCGGCGATCGTTGTCTGGATGGGTCAGAAGCTCATCGCGCTTTTCCTGCAAGGCACGAAGCTCCTGCAGCCGGCGATCATACGGAGTGAGCCTGACTACTGCAGGCTCGAAAACATAGGTGTCGTCATCGTCCCAATTTTCCATTCCGGAGAATCCTCTGCCATTCGTTACGTCGAGACTTATAGCGGCGCGCCGGAGGAACTGCTTCAGGTCGTGAGCGTAAGCGGAACTCTGTTGAACCGGAGCGTGAACTTTTGGCCGTATATGTATTCATTTAAATACTCTACTTTATTAGATACTTTCTAAATTAGTAATAAACTATATCGAGCAGAAGTTCACGCTCCGGCACCGCTCTATCCTTCAATACTCCGCGGGAGGAGAGGAGCAGCCGGCAGGCACTACCCACATACAAGGACTCCGGTCCACTGCTTTGCTCCGGTGGAAGAACCCGCTCGCGTCGGTGCAACTTTCTCCGACACCCTGTTACGCTTGTTTGAGGGAGACAGCAGTGTCGCTGCTCGCAAAGACTTGCACCGGCTGGTGGCGACACGAGGATGCGCGCTGGTGCGTTCCTCGCTCAAGAATGCAGAATGATGCTCGCGATCTCGCGGCGCTCGCCTGTGAGCTCCCCTGTCGATTTCGGCATGGGAGGTTTGGACGTAGGCATGTCGCCGACACGGAAGGCATCCCCATCGAGCAGCTTGATGTTTTCTAGGACTTCGATCTTCCTGCTGACCGTCCGGCGAGGACAAGAAACGGCATAGGAGGCTGGACGGCACCGGAGTGGAAGGACAGAAGACAGCGGCGCTCGCGATGGAATCGTCCGACACTCTACAGACGGAGCCCACGATCATCCTTCAGGCGGTCAGATGGAGCTCGACCTTATGAAATGAACCTCTCCTCAAACCGTGGCGTAGATCGATCTACATGACGCGCCACGTTTCGAGCGGATACGTTTTCAGCTTTGGCGAACAAGGCGTCCAGGCAATCAGGCCAAGGCTCCGTGAGATCGCGGCGGGTGCTGGCAGCTCGTCCGCGTAGTCAGAACGCGCCCCGGTTCGAACTCGACGAGCTTCTGCAATCTTCACGCGTCCACCAACGTTTACATTGTCGGCAAAAACCTCGAAAATCGGTATTTTTGTCAAGAAGATGTAAACTTAGTGACAAGGTTCGGCAGGTCTGAACGCATATCTGGGCGTTTCCGCGCAGCTTCATGACAACCCTGGATAGATATCCAGCCCCGAATCCCACCGCCAACTTGACAAAAGTTGCGCCCAGGCAGGGCGATGTAAAGGCATGACAAGGTCACGGCAGGGTGTTCTTGGGCCAGCGCACTATCCGAGACGAGCAACGAGATCGTCGGCGCTGAGATGGGTGTAGCGCTTGAGCATTCTCAGTTCCTTGTGACCGGAGATGCTACTGACCTCGATCATGTTGAGACCGCGTTCGAACAGGCGACTGACGCCCTCGTGACGGAGATCATGGAAGCGCAGCGCTTTGATGCCCGAGCGGATCAACAGACGACGCCACGCTTGCTCCAGAGCGCCGGCAGTCATTGGAAAGACAGTAGATTGATCTACTTCGGCGCGAGACTTCCAATCCATCAAGGCGTCGAACGCGAGCTGGGACAGCGGCACTTCACGACCGGAACCGTTCTTGGTCATCGTCAACGTGATCACCCGGCGATTGTGCGAGATGTCGGACCAACGCAGCCCGAGGATCTCCCCTCGGCGCATCCCGGTCTCGATGGCGAGGATCAGCAGCGTCTTGAGGTAGGGGATCTGTCCAGTGTCGCAGCCATCGAGAAGCCGTTGCTCTTCGTCGCCCGTCAGTCTCCGGCTGCGCTCATTGCGGATCACCGGACGACGGACCAGCTTCACCACGTTCTTTGCCAGCGGCAGACCCCAATCGCGGATAGCGACCTCGAGGACGTGGCTGAGGATCGCAAGCTCGCGGACAGCCGTAGATGGAGCTACTGACTGAAGGCGCTCGTCGCGGAAGGACGCGATGTCCTGCTGGCTGAGACCGATCATCGTCCGGTAAGCGAGATCGTGGCGCCGCAGCACGTCGAGCCGCTGGATCTCCTGCATAGAACCGCGCTTCGTAGGTGAAATCTCGCGCTGGTAGCGCTCCAGGAGCTGCCCCAGCGTCGTGCTTTCGAGGATCTTGGTGTCTGGAGCGGCACCAAATCGATCGACCTGAGCTTCGAGATCACGCGCCCACTTCTCGGCTTCGAGCTTGCTATCGAAGGACTTGCAGCGAGGCTTCATACCCCGACGGCGCACCTGCGCTTGCCAGCGTCCTCTGAGTTTTCTGATCGTCGCCATGTGAACCCCAATGCTTATTGAAGATCACGCGTAGGACGCCCCTGGAGGGGAGCCAAGGACTATCCCGGCACGATTAGAGCTCGGGCCTCGTCAAGACCCATCCATCTCGCTTTCGCCACCATGGCGCGATGAATGAGACGATGGCAGCAGGCGCAGAGCAAAACCAAATCGGCCAGCTTCGTCTTGCGCTCACCGGCGTCGGCAAGCGGCACAAGGTGGTGCGCCTCGAAGATTGCCTCCTGGAGAGGCTCCTCCAGATCGGGCCGAGTCAAATCGCAAATCTCACAACGGAAACCCGCGTGGCGACGATCGTCCAGTAGCATCTTGCGCACCTTAGGATTCCGCTCTCGCCGTATGTGAAGGGCGGTGAGAACCCGCCCTTCGGGAAGCTCCTGCTCAATCTCCGGAATTTGCTCCGAGCCGACAGTCGCGATTCCCGCCTTTATCGCCTTAGCGATCTGGTGCACTTCGTCTTTTCGAGCGCCATACTCTGCCCAGATCTGGCGATCCATGCTCGATACGTTCCCGAGCCCCTTGCCGGTCGCAACCTGGCGGATATTCATCAGCTTGAAACCGACACCGTCCGGATTCCGAAACGTCGGCTGCTTCGCTGCCTCAGCGTGATAGGGGAGAGAGCGAAGGATTTCAGACAGATCCTTGATCTCTTTCGATTTCGGGGAAGGGACGTTGCCATCAAGCTGTTGGAACAGGTCCAGAGCCAGGAGCGTCTCGTCCCGCGTCCAGTTAGGATTTCCGTGTCAGGCCGCCACCATACTTATCCTCATACGCAGATTGCGGTTCGCGCGAGTAATCTTGGAAATTCAGCTATCGGGAGCCACGTCCCCCTTCTTTTTTCGCTTCGCCCGCTTAACTTTCTTTTTCGGGCCTCGCTTCTTTTTGATCGGAGATGGACTAGCTCCATCTGGCAAAGCAGAGATCCTCGCTGCTAGGATAACAGATCGCTTACTATTGATGATTTCCGTTACGATGGCTTCCAGTAGCTCCTGGGAGTCGGAACATGTCCCAAACCAGCCTTCTTGCATCAGACCGATGAACCTAGTGTTGTCTAAATAACGTGGACAGTTCTCAAAACTCAGAAGGCTACCCCCAAGAGCCCCGACGAACCGGCCTGAAGTATCATTCTCAATCAGCTTCCAAAGCGAGATAGGTATAAGCATTCCCTTGATCTGCTCATTTTGATCAGGATCAAAGGCATCTCGCGGACAGAACTTGAGGAAAAATGGATCATTCAACATTCTAAAGTCTGAGGCTGCTGGTGGCGCTCCCTTAGCCGCCAAATCGGCCTGAACAACTTCGAACAACTTGTCCATTCTCCCAATCTCTTCCGTAAGTTGGGCATTGGGGAACCGAAATATGTGTGTTTGCCCTTGCGGTTCAGCCATCTTATACTGGACAAATACAAAGCTATTATGCTGCTCGTTGAAGTATATAAGGTCGCACCCAAGGGTGTTTTCGAGAGCAGTTTTATTGGCGTGGAATGTATGAAGGACAGCGGAACCGTCACGCAGAATATAATGACCGAACACGTCCTTGGATATCACGTCAAAGCCTGGGATTTTGTCAACATCCCACCGAACCACATCATCCTCGTCAAATCTTTCCGGCTTTAATCCGCTGAAGAATGAAGTGATGTTTTCTTTGCCTTGTTGTGTTGGCGACCAACGATACGATTTCCGAGGGATCATTCCGGCAATCCGCAGGGCCATCTCAACTGCGTCATGTTCTTGCCGAACGATGGTTCTTTCATGAGAACTGAGAGCGTCTATAAGGCTATAGTCTGCGATCGATTCTGCTATGAATTTATCGATTTCAGCGAAGGTGGCACGTAAGCGAGCAATCAGTTCCGTGGCCGCCTCAGAAGTTGCAAACACCTCTCGACCCTCAAAGAAACCGAGCATATCGTCCATATATCCCGACCCTCTCACGGCTCTGAGGTCGATCGGGTTGCTCAAGTCTGTGATTCTGTCAAAGTTGAGTCGTGTTAGAGCTGTTCCGGCTCGGTTCCCTTTCCGGCCCCAAGCGATGTGCGAAATCACTTCTCTGTTACGCAAACACATTAAGACGAGCAGACGCTCGTTGGGGGCCAAACGGATTTCGTTCACGGGCTGAGCTATGTCATTACCGTTGCGGTGGTTTTTGAAAAGAAGATTCGCGCGCGCTTGAGGCGGATTTACATATTGAAACGCTATATTGAACATCACTTAAGCTCGGGCAGAGGACAGACTTGGGCACCTTATACACGCAAGAGTTTACCAGGCGTAAAATGACTCGCTCCAAAACCGGTCCGCGGCGCCCATCTGTAGGAGTGGGCGGCCATAGTGCAGCCGTTCGACGTGGATGGCTAGTAGCGCAATATTAGTTGGGACTTCGAAATGATGCACCTAGCCACTAGGCGGACGCGACCCGAGAGCTTTACGTCAACGAGAAGGCTTCAGGCGTCGGCTCAGCCGCGGCCACCTAGCAGAGGTAATGCGTGGAGCAGCCGAAGGACTCAATAGATGAATATTTAGGCGTGCCGAGGGTGTGGCCGTTGCACAAACCTGCACAGGCATCAAGCATCTAGTGAAACCAGGAAATTGCGGGAAACCCCTTACACCCCAAGGGTTCACTATGGCGGAGAGGGTGGGATTCGAACCCACGATACGGTTGCCCGTATGCCGCATTTCGAGTGCGGTGCTTTCGACCACTCAGCCACCTCTCCGGTCACACTGGTCGGCGCAGCCTGTGCGCGGGCTGTCTCATAGCGAGAGATTGCGCAGGTGGCAAGCGGGAATATCGCGTCGGCTCAAGCTTTTATCTTGACACCCCCCGACCCTTCACGTATGCGAGCCGTGAATTAGACATGGGCTTACTATGTCCTGATTTCTCCGCCCCGGCGGAAATGAGCCGGCGGGCGCCGCGATCGTCTGATTTCAGAGCCCGCTTTCAACACCGACTGACAAGAAGACGGCCGTCCGGTTTCCGGACAGAGCCGGAACGAACATGAAAGGATAACCAATGTTCGCAGTCATCAAGACCGGCGGTAAGCAGTACCGCGTAAGCGCCAACGACGTGCTGACCATCGAAAAGCTGGAAGCCGAAGCGGGCGCAACCATCGAATTTACCGAAGTCCTCGTGGTCGGCGTCGGTGCCGACGCCAAGTTCGGCGCGCCCTTCGTGGCCGGCGCTTCGGTCAAGGCCGAAGTGGTCGAACAGACCCGCGGCAAGAAGGTCATCGCCTTCAAGAAGCGTCGTCGCCAGAACTCCAAGCGTTCGCGCGGCCATCGCCAGCACCACACCGTGGTGCGCATCACCGATATCGTCGCCGCCTAAGGCAAACGGGAACAAGGTTTAAAGGAGAACTCCAATGGCACACAAAAAAGCTGGCGGTTCCTCGCGCAACGGTCGCGATTCCGAGTCCAAGCGCCTTGGCGTGAAGAAGTTCGGCGGCGAAGTCGTCATTCCGGGCAACATCATCGTGCGTCAGCGCGGCACCCAGTGGCATCCGGGCGCAAACGTCGGCATGGGCAAGGACCATACCCTCTTTGCACTCACCGCCGGCAATGTCGCCTACCGTACGAAGGCCAATGGCCGCGTGTACGTGTCGATTGCGCCGAAAACGGCGGAAGCAGCGGAATAAGCCGGTACGCTCTAAACAGCCGGCGTCTCATCGACCCGGCTGTCCGTATCAGGTTCAGTCCAGAAAACAGGGGAGATGGGGCGCCATCTCCCCTTTTTCTTTTCACCTTTTCAACCAGAAGGAGACTGAACCATGCAAGTCGAATTGAAGCGGGTCGACCCCTCGCGGTCACCCCAGGACCGGCTAAGGCCGGATCGGTTAAGGAGCGATTGCCCCGTCCTGTTGTCGCAGCGCCTGGTCCTGCGCGCACCGCACGAGGAAGACGTCGACGCCCTTGCCCATCTCGCCAACAACGCCGCCATTGCCACCATGGTATCGCGCATGCCGCATCCGTATACGGTGCGCGACGCGGCCGACTTCGTGCGTCGCACGAATGCTGGCGAGATTGGCAAATGCGTCTATGCGATCACCAAGGCGGAAAACGGTGCCTTTCTCGGTTGCTGCGCGCTCGAGCCGCATGCCAACGACGCCGATACACTGGAGCTGGGCTACTGGCTCGGCGAACCGCACTGGAACAGGGGTTATGCCACGGAGGCTGCCCATGCGCTCATCGACATGGCCTTCCGCACCCGCGACATCGCCCAGATCGACGCTCGCTGCCGGGTGACCAACATCGCCTCGCGCCGGGTGATCCAGAAGTGCGGCTTCCAGTTCCAGGGCTCGGGCATGGTCGCAAGCCTCGCCATGGGCGGCATGATGCCGGTCGAGTGGTACCGGCTCGACCGCAAGACCTGGATGTCGCTGAAGAGCTGGGGGGAGATGCGCTGATGGACGCCACCCTGCAGAAGACCGCGCTGTCGACGCCCGGCCCCTGCCCGGTCATCGAGACAGCGCGGCTGAAGCTTCGCCCGCACCGGATGAGCGATGCCGATGCGATCGCCGAATCGCTCGGCGACTACCAGGTCGTGCGCATGCTGGCGCGCGTGCCGGTCCCCTACGACCGGCAGGATGCAATCGATTGGCTGAGCCGGGCAAGTTCGAGCATCACGCCCGACTGGTGCCTGGCGATCACCGCGGGCGATGACGCCCATCTCGGCGTCGTCTCGATCGAGCTGCGCCACGGGCTGTGGCACCTGGGCTACTGGCTGAACCGCTATTACTGGGGCAAGGGCCTGATGAGCGAGGCCGCCGCTGCCGCCATCGAACGTTTCTTCCGGCGCATGCCGCATGTCGAGCTGCAGTCCGGCGCCTTTGCCGACAACGCCGCTTCGCTGCGCATCCAGGAGAAGCTGGGCTTTTCGATCCTGCGCTGCGCCGAGCTCTATTCGCGCTCGCGCAATGCGCTGGCGCCCCATATCGAGACCCGCCTTGTCGAGGCGGATTTCCGGCGACCATGACATCAAGACCGGAAGCGGCCGACGCCGCTTCCGGATGCCGCCCGGGCGCCCGGGCGGCCAGCATGACGATACTCTTTGACCTCGGCGCCAAGCGGCTATATCGATGGCCGTCACAAATCCCGATCACCGACACCTTCAACAATGGCAGTACGATGAAATTTCTCGACGAGGCAAAGGTCTATATCCGCTCCGGTGACGGCGGCGCCGGCAGCGTCTCGTTCCGCCGTGAAAAATTCATCGAATTCGGCGGCCCCGATGGCGGCGACGGCGGCCGTGGCGGCGATGTCTGGGTCGAGGCGGTCAACGGTCTCAATACGCTCATCGACTTCCGCTTCCAGCAGCATTTCAAGGCGAAGACCGGCACCCACGGCATGGGGCGCAACCGCACTGGCGCCAATGGCGAGGACGTGACGCTGAAAGTGCCGGTCGGCACACAGATCTTCGAGGAAGACAACGAGACGTTGATCGTCGACCTGACGGTCGAGGGCCAGCGTTTCCGCCTCGCCAAGGGTGGCAATGGCGGCTTCGGCAATGCTCATTTCAAATCCTCGACCAACCAGGCGCCCAACTGGGCCAATCCCGGGCTCGAGGGGGAGGAAAAGACCCTGTGGCTGCGCCTGAAGCTGATCGCCGATGCCGGTCTGGTCGGGTTGCCCAATGCCGGCAAGTCGACCTTCCTCGCCGCAGTCACCCGTGCGCGGCCAAAGATCGCAAACTATCCCTTCACCACGCTTCACCCCAATCTCGGCGTCGCCACCGTCGACGAGCGCGAGTTCATCCTCGCCGACATTCCGGGCCTGATCGAGGGCGCCCATGAAGGGGTGGGGATCGGCGACCGCTTCCTCGGCCATGTCGAGCGCACTCGCGTGCTGCTGCATCTGGTGTCCGCCCAGGAGGAAAACGTCGGCAAGGCCTACAAGACGGTCAAGCACGAGCTCGAGGCCTATGGCGGCGGGCTCGAAGACAAGCCGGAGATCGTCGCGCTGTCGCAGATCGACGTGCTCGACGAGGCGGGCCTGAAGAAGAAGGCCCAGGAACTGAAGAAGGCGAGCGGCAAGGCCCCGCTTCTGCTCTCCGCCATCACCGGCAAGGGCATGACCGAGGCGCTTCGCCAGTTGCGCGACGTCATCGTCGCCGAGAGCGGCAATATTCCGCTGCCGGAAAAGCGTGACCGCAATCGCAAGCGCGACCAGGAAACGGAAGGCGATGAATAAATGTCGGCCAGCCGTACATCTCTGACGCGCTCCAGGCGCATCGTCATCAAGATCGGCTCCGCCCTGCTCGTCGATCGCAAGACCGGGCTGAAAAAGGCCTGGCTCGACGCGATCTGCGACGACATCGCCGAGCTGAAGGCTTTGGGGATCGACGTGCTCGTGGTCTCCTCCGGCGCGATCGCGCTCGGCCGCACCGTGCTCGACATGCCGTCTGGCGCCCTGAAGCTCGAAGAGAGCCAGGCCTGCGCCGCCGTCGGCCAGATTGCGCTTGCCCGCCACTGGTCGGAAAGCCTCTCGCGCCACCAGATCGTCGCCGGCCAGATCCTGCTGACGCTCGGCGACACCGAAGAGCGCCGTCGCTATCTCAACGCCCGCGCCACCCTCAACCAACTCTTGAAGATCGGCGCCGTGCCGATCATCAACGAGAACGACACCGTCGCGACGACCGAAATCCGCTATGGCGACAATGATCGCCTCGCCGCCCGCGTCGCCACCATGGCCGGCGCCGATCTTCTGGTTCTCCTCTCCGACATCGACGGCCTTTATACCGCGCCGCCCCATCTCGATCCGCAGGCGCGTTTCCTCGACACGATCGAAGAGATCACCCCGGAGATCGAGGCCATGGCCGGCGGGGCGGCCTCCGAACTGTCACGCGGCGGCATGCGCACCAAGATCGATGCCGGCAAGATCGCGACCGGTGCCGGCTGCGCCATGATCATCGCCTCCGGCAAGACCGAGCATCCCTTGCGTGCGATCACAGAAGGGGCGCGGCATTCCTGGTTCGCCGCCGCCAAGACGCCGGTGACGGCGCGCAAGACCTGGATCGCCGGCCAGCTGCAGGCCGCCGGCGAACTGCATGTCGATGCCGGGGCACAGACGGCGCTGAAGGCCGGCAAGAGCCTGCTGCCCGCAGGGGTGCGCACGGTCGTCGGCCAGTTCTGCCGCGGCGACACCGTATCGGTCATCGGCACGGAAGGTCGCGAGATCGCCCGCGGTCTTGCCGGCTATGACGCCGACGAAGCACGCCGCATCACCGGACGCAAATCCTCCGAGATCGAGGCCATCCTCGGCTATGCCGGCCGCGCCGCGATGATCCATCGCGACGATCTGGTGATGACCGATCCGGCCCACAAACACGAACCTGCCTATGCCGACAACAAGGACGAAGCCCATGCCTGACCAAGCCCAGGTCGCCCAGACGGACATTGCCGCACTGATGCTCGACATCGGCCGGCGCGCCCGCGCGGCAGCCCGGCCATTGGCGATCGCCTCCACAGCGGCGAAGGACGAGGCGCTTCTTGCCATGGCCGATGCCATTGACGCCGAGACCCCGGCGATCCTGGCCGCCAACGCGCTCGACCTGAAGGCTGCCGCAGACGGCGGCCTCGCCGCCTCCTTCATCGACCGGCTGACGCTCGACGCCGGCCGCGTGAAGGCCATTGCCGACGGCATTCGGGCTATTGCCGATCTCAAGGATCCGGTTGGCGAGGTGATGACCGAGTGGGACCGGCCGAACGGTCTGCACATCGAACGGGTGCGAACGCCGCTTGGCGTCATCGGCGTGATCTACGAGAGCCGCCCCAATGTCACCGCCGATGCTGGCGCGCTCTGCCTCAAGGCCGGCAATGCCGTCATCCTGCGCGGCGGCTCGGATTCGCTCCATTCCTCGCGCGCCATCCATGCCTGCCTGGTCAAGGGCCTGGAAAAGGCCGGCCTGCCGACTGACGCCATCCAGCTCGTGCCGGTCGCCGACCGCGCCGCCGTCGGCGCCATGCTGACCGGTCTCGACGGCGCGATCGACGTGATCGTGCCGCGCGGCGGAAAGAGCCTCGTTGCCCGCGTCCAGTCGGAAGCGCGCGTGCCGGTCTTTGCCCATCTCGAAGGCCTCTGCCACGTCTATGTCGACGCATCCGCCGATCTCGACATGGCGATCCGCGTCGTCGTGAATTCCAAGATGCGCCGCACCGGCATCTGCGGCGCAGCCGAAACGCTGCTCGTCGACAGCGCCGCGATCGGCTCGCATCTCATGCCGCTGCTCGAGGCGCTGACCGCCGCCGGTTGCGAGATCCATGCCTCGCCGACCGTGCTCAAGGTCCATCCCGGCTTCAAGCCGGCGACGGAAGAGGATTGGCGCACCGAATATCTCGACGCGATCATCGCGGTTGCCATCGTCGACGGCGTCTCCGGCGCCATCGACCATATTGCACGCTATTCGTCGCATCACACCGAGGCGGTGATCGCCGAGGATCCGGCGGTCGTCGAGCGTTTCTTCAACGAGATCGATTCGGCGATCCTCCTGCACAATGCCTCGACCCAGTTTGCCGATGGCGGCGAATTCGGCATGGGCGCCGAGATCGGGATCGCCACCGGCAAGATGCACGCCCGCGGCCCGGTCGGGGTCGAACAGCTGACCTCGTTCAAGTATCGGGTGCGCGGCAACGGACAGGTCAGACCCTAAAGTGGCAGAGGAAGCGATCGCCCATCGCCATCGTTTCATGCCGCATGTCGAACCGGGCATGGTCGTCGGCCTGTTCGGCGGGTCCTTCAATCCGCCGCACAAGGGCCACGCGCTGGTGGCGGAGATCGCCCTTCGCCGCCTCGGCCTCGACCGGCTGTGGTGGATCGTCACACCGGGCAATCCGCTCAAAAGCCACGGCAATCTCGCGCCGCTCGCCGAACGGCTGGAGAAATGCGAGGCGCTGGCCGCCGATCCGCGGATCAAGGTGACGGCCTTCGAAAAGACGATCGGCACCAGCTACACCGCCCGAACGCTCGATTTCGTCAAGGCGCGCAACCCGCGGGCGCGCTTCATCTGGATCATGGGCGCCGACAATCTCGCAAGCTTCCACCGCTGGCAGCAGTGGCAGCACATCGCCATGACCTTCCCGATCGCCGTGATCGACCGCCCCGGCTCGACGCTCGCCTATCTCTCGTCCAAGATGGCGCGAACCTTCGACTATGCCCGGGTCGACGAGGAGGATGCCGGCGTGCTCTGGAAGAAGAAGGCGCCGGCCTGGACCTTCATCCACGGTCCGCGCTCCACGCTCTCGTCCACGGCGCTGCGTGCGGCCCAGTCCCGCTGAGTGGTCCGATCGCCTCGTTTTCGGCCGATCCCTTGAAAGATGAACGGATCGATGCCACTTTCTGAACGCGGTTACCCATGTCGGGAATCGCTTCGTGCTGTTAGGCAAGGAAAGGGAAAACTCTGACAACAGTACACACCAAGGGAAAGACGCATGCCGTCCTCCCGAAAAGCCCGGAACGTGGCGATGCCGCCGCCCGCGCGCTTGAGCTGGTCCTCGCGAGCCTCGAGGACTCCAAGGCAGAAGATATCGTCACCATCAACATTGCCGGAAAATCCGCCCTGGGCGACTACATGGTCGTGGTTTCCGGGCGTTCGAACCGGCATGTGGCGGCGATCAGCGAACACCTGATTTCGGATCTCAAGGACGAGGGCTTCGGTTCGCCCCGCGTCGAGGGACTGGAAGCCGGTGACTGGGTGCTGATCGACACCGGCGATATTATCGTGCATGTGTTCCGCCCCGAGATCCGTGAGTTCTACAACATCGAAAAGATGTGGGCCGCTCCGGAAATCGAGGACACGCTGCACTGACATCGACGGCCGGCTGCCATCCGGCAACGCCTGAAGCCGAACGAGCGGCAAGCGTCGCGCTCTTGCCGGAAAGTGCGTTGCGCGGACTTCGGGGACCGTCACAGGAAAAGGACTGAGACATGCGCGTGGGCATCTACGCCGTGGGCCGGCTGAAGGCCGGACCGGAAAAGGAACTCGCGTCGCGTTATCTCGACCGCTTTGCCAAGGCCGGGCCCGGTTGCGGGCTCGAATTCCTCCGCTCGGTCGAAATCGCCGAAAGCCGCGCCTCCAATGCCGCCACTCGCAAGCGCGAAGAAGCCGCCGAACTGCTGAAGGCCATGCCAGATGGCGCGCTCGTCATCCTTCTCGATGAACGCGGCAAGGCGCTCGACAGCCAGGAATTTGCCGAACTGATCGGCGAGCACCGCGACCGCGGCCAGCGCGATCTCGCCATCGTCATCGGCGGTGCCGACGGGCTCGACGCGGAATTGCGGGAAAAGACGAAGCTGGTGCTCAATCTCGGCCGCATGACCTGGCCGCACCAGCTGGTGCGCATCCTCGTGGCCGAGCAACTTTATCGCGCCGTCACCATCCTGTCGGGCCATCCCTATCACCGCGTCTGAGGACGGCCGGCCGGCGCATCGGCCCGCCCACTTTGCGGAACGGGCAAATCAGCGTATTTTCCGCCGCGAACCGGGATAGCGCCTTGCGACACGACGACCGTCCATCCGACACAACCGCATCCGCCGACCGCCGCCGCGCCCTCGCCGCGGCCGCAATCGGCTGCGTATTGGTCATTGGCGGGGCCGAAGATGCGACCCGAACAGCCGCCTTCGCGCAATCCGCATCCTCCACGGCCTCGCCGTCGAGCCCTGCGCCCGCACCCTCGGCTCCCGATGCCCCAGCCGGAAATGCCGCGAGCACGGATCCGGCAGCCTCCGATCAGGCCGGCGACGATGCCGCGCTTGCGCTGCGCCAGAAGCGCGACGAGGTGGGACGCGAATTGCAGGAGCTCTCCCGCTCCATGCGGGTCTCCGACGAAAAGGCCGCCGAGCTTCAGGAAAGCATCGCGGCGCTCTCCAAGACATCGGAAAGCCTCAAGCAGGCGCTGATCGATTCCGCCGCCCGCCGCAAGGAGCTGGAGCGCAAGATCGCCGCCGGCGAGAAGAAGCTCGCCGAACTCGGTGTCAGCGAGGACAAGATCCGCCGCTCGTTCAAGGACCGCCGCGCCATTCTGGCCGAAGTGCTGGCGGCCTTGCAACGCATGGGCCGCAACCCGCCACCGGCCCTGCTGGTCAGCCCCGAGGACGCGCTGGCCTCGGTCCGAACCGCGATCCTGCTCGGCGCCGTCGTCCCGGGCATTCGCAAGGAAACGGAAAAGCTCGCCGCTGACCTCGCCGAACTGATCCGGCTGCGGCAGGAGGGTCAGAAGGAGACTGAAACGCTGGTCGCCACCATGGCCAGCCGTCAGGAGGAAGAGCGGCGCATGGACCTGCTGCTCGTCGAGAACGACCGGCTGTCGCGCCAGAACACGCTGGAACTGGCGGCGGAAAAGCGCCGTGCCGAAGAGCTCGCGGCGCGCGCCTCGACCATGGAGGGGCTGATCGCCAGCCTCGAGAGCGAAATCCGGTCCGTGCGCGAAGCCGCCGAGAAGGCCAGGGCCGAGGAGGAGCGCCTGCGCAGGCTCAGCGACGAGCAGCGGCAGAAGGCGCGCGAACTGGCGGCATCCACCTTGCCCGATAAAAACCGCATTGCCCCGGCATATGCTTTCTCCGATCTGAAGCACAAGCTGGAACTGCCGGCGGCCGGGGAAATCCTGCGCCAGTATGGCGATCCGGACGGCACGGGCCACGAGGCCAAGGGCATGGTCATTGCCTCGGCGCCCGGCTCGCTGGTGACCGCCCCGGCCGATGGCTGGGTCGTCTATGCCGGCGAATTCCGCAGCTACGGGCAGATGATCATCCTGAATACCGGCGACGGCTACCACGTGGTGCTGTCCGGCATGGACCGCATCAACACCGGCCAGGGCAAGTTCGTTCTTTCCGGCGAGCCCTTGGCGGTGATGGGGGAAAAAAGAGTGGCGAGCGCAACGGCATTGGCGCTGGAAACGGATCGCCCGACCCTTTACATAGAATTTCGGAAAGATGGAAAGCCGGTTGATTCCCGCGAGTGGTGGACCGGAAGCGGCTCTGGAAAGGCACAGAATGATTCGTAGGGCTTCTCTTGTTATCGTCGGCGCGCTGATGGGCGCCACCGCGATGAGCGTTCTCTATTCCGCCGGTATTCCCGCCCAGGCCGCCGGCACCTCGACCTACAAGGAGCTGTCGATCTTCGGCGACGTGTTCGAGCGAGTGCGCGCCCAGTATGTGACGCCGCCGGATGAGGAAAAGCTGGTCGAGAACGCCATCAATGGCATGCTCTCCTCGCTTGACCCGCATTCGAGCTACATGAATGCCAAGGACGCCGCCGACATGCAGACGCAGACGCGCGGCGAGTTCGGCGGCATCGGCATCGAAGTCACGATGGAAGACGAGCTGGTCAAGGTCATCACCCCGATCGACGACACGCCCGGTTCCAAGGCCGGCATCCTCGCCGGCGACTTCATCTCCGAGATCGACGGTGAATCCGTGCGTGGCCTCAAGCTTGAGGAAGCCGTCGACAAGATGCGCGGCGCCGTCAATACGCCGATCAAGCTGACCATCCTGCGCAAGGGCGCCGACAAGCCGATCGAACTGTCGATCGTGCGCGAAATCATCCCGATCCGCGCCGTCAAGTCGCGCGTCGAGGGCGATGTCGGTTATCTGCGCGTCATCTCCTTCACCGAGAAGACCTATGACGATCTGGAAGCCGCGATCGAGAAGATCAAGAAGGACGTTCCGGCCGACAAGTTGAAGGGCTATGTGCTCGACCTGCGCCTCAATCCGGGCGGCCTGCTCGACCAGGCGATCTATGTCTCGGATGCCTTCCTCGAGCGTGGCGAAGTGGTCTCCACCCGGTCGCGCGATCCGGAAGACACCCGCCGCTTCAACGCCAGCGAAGGCGACCTGACCGACGGCAAGCCGGTCATCGTTCTGGTCAACGGCGGCTCGGCCTCGGCGTCGGAAATCGTCGCCGGTGCGCTGCAGGACCTCAAGCGCGCCACCGTGCTCGGCACGCGCTCCTTCGGCAAGGGTTCCGTCCAGACGATCATTCCGATGGGCGAGAAGGGCGCGCTGAGGCTCACCACGGCGCTCTACTACACGCCCTCGGGCCGTTCGATCCAGGGCACCGGTATCGAGCCGGACATCAAGGTCGAACAGCCGCTGCCGGAAGACCTGCAGGGCAAGGTTCGCGCCGAGGGTGAATCCGCCCTCAAGGGCCACATCAAGGGCCAGAACGAAAATGACGAGGGCTCGGGCTCGGTCGCCTATGTCCCGCCGGAAGCCAAGGACGACGTGCAGCTGAACTATGCACTCGACCTGCTGCGCGGCACAAAGACTGATCCGGCCTTCCCCGCCGACCCCGCCAAGGCGGTCGTCACGAAGTAAGGAAAAAGGGCGCCGGAGCCATCCCGGCGCCCGCTTGCATTTGCGACCCGACGGGAGCCGACAGACCTTGAGCGCCGATCTTCATGCCCCCCTCGGCCAAGGGCGCAAGCCGGCAAGGGACCCGCGCCGCTGGCCTTCCTTGGGCAGTCTGTTGGGCGGCTTGGCGCTTGTTTCCGTTCTTGGGCTTTCCACCTATTCCGCGCTCACCCCTCTTCCGCTTCGCCAGTTTGCTGCCGTCCCGGCGCCCGCCGATGGCAAGACCGACAATGCCGGAGCCGCGACGGCCGCCGGAACCACGCCGTCTGCGACCGACCAGGCGCTCGCCACCAGCCGGCCGCTCGGCGGCGCGACCGTCCAGCGCACCGTCACCGACGACGGCTCGGTCGTCACCAAGTTCAGCCCGAAGCCGCGCGACGGCAAGGGGCCGGTGCTGATCGACAACCAGACGATCGGCCAGGACAGCCGGATGGCCGCCCTTCCCAACGAGGACCTGATCGAGGACACGCCGCAGGGCCGACTTCCCGTTGTCGGTCCCGACGGGCTCAGACCCTTCGAGCAATATGCACGGCCCTGGTCGGGCGCACGCGGCGCCCGGGTCGCCATCGTCGTCGGCGGCATCGGGCTCAGCCAGACCGGCAGCCAGCGCGCCATTCGCGACCTGCCGGAAGAGGTGACGCTGGCGTTTGCCGCCACCGGCAACAGCCTCTCTCGCTGGATGCAAGAGGCGCGCCGCAAGGGTCACGAGATCGTGCTGCAGGTGCCCTTCGAGCCCTTTGATTATCCGGCGAACAATCCCGGTCGCGGCACGCTGCTGACTGGCGATGCACCGGATCAGGCGCTAACGAAGCTGCACGAGGCGATGGGCCGGATCACCAATTACACCGGCATCATGAACTATATGGGCGCGCGCTACATGTCGGATGCCACCGCGTTCGAGCCGGTCATGCGCGACATCGGCGCGCGCGGCCTGCTGTTTCTCGATGACGGCTCGACGGCGCGATCGCTGGCGGAGAGCTTTGCCAAGGCAATCGGCATGCCCTATGCGCAGGGAAGCCTGCTGCTCGACGGGCAGCCGGAAAAGGCGGCCGTGCTGCAGAAGCTGGATGAACTGGAGCGCATTGCCCGCCGCAACGGCCAGGCGATCGGCATTGCCTCCGCCTTCGACGAAACGATTGCCGCCGTGCGCGAATGGAGCGACGAGGCCGCCGGCCGCGGGATTGAGATCGTTGGCGTCTCCGCCTTGGCGGAAGAGGCCGCACAGTAGGGGCAGCACAGGGGACAGATGATGGAGACCACACCGAAGACAATCCGGGCCGAAGACCTTCCCTATCGCCCATGCGTCGGCATCATGGTGCTGAACGCCGCCGGCCGCGTCTGGGCGGGTCGGCGGATGAAGGAGGGCAATTCCGAATATGACGGCTCGCCGCTGCTCTGGCAGATGCCGCAGGGCGGGATCGATGACGGCGAGGAGCCGCTGCAGGCGGCCGTGCGCGAGCTTTACGAAGAGACTGGCATGAAGAGCGTGTCACTGCTCGCCGAAGCCCGCCGGTGGATCAATTACGACCTGCCGGAGGCCCTGATCGGCATCGGGCTGAAGGGTCGCTATCGCGGCCAGACCCAGCGCTGGTTCGCCTTCCGCTTCGAGGGCGACGAGAGCGAAATCGCCATCGACCCGCCGCCGGGCGGCCACATGGCGGAATTCGACGCCTGGGAATGGAAGCCGATGGCCGATCTGCCCGACCTGATCGTGCCCTTCAAGCGCAAGGTCTACGAGCAGGTGGTCGCCGAATTCAGCCACCTCGCCGGCTGAGGTGCTTGCGGCGCGCTTCGGCACCAGGCCGACGCGCGCCGGAGAGGGACCGTGATCGAAGCACGATACCGCCTCTCCGCCTTCCGCTTCGGTGGCCATGAGAGTGCGATCCCCCCTCCTCTGACGGTTCCCGGGGCGGGCCTCCGCGCTCGACCACATGAGCCCGTGACCGATCGCCTCGACCGGATCGAGCCTTTTGGCCGCAGGCCCCACGGACAAGGCGCAGCGAGTTCAGACCTCTTGCCGGCTAAGGCTCCTGGAGCCGAATCTCCCATCGCACATCGACGCCGTCCGGCTGGAGGGATGCATCGAAGCAGACGCCGTCTGGTCTCGCTCGGCTGCGCGCGGACGAGGAAAGAGACCGCTCGTCCCGACGGCCCCGAGACAGGCTTCGACGTCTGGCAAGAGGTGCCAGTGACCGAGCGCCTCGACCGGATCGAGCCCTTCGACTGCAGGCCCCACGGACAGCGCGCACCAAGTTCCGCCATCAGCCGGGCCGCACAATCGGACGGCCTTGCCGCCGGTCGCATGTAAACGAGACGGCATCCATCCACGAAGACGGTCGCCGCTGCCCGCGAAGGAAGCGGCAGCACGAGCGCCGGCCCGGGGGAACCGGCGGGGGTGGCAACGGTCCGGTTCCTCGCCTGGCGCCCTCGACTGCGGCCAGGGACCTAAGGAAGGCCGCCCAGGGCGCGCAGGCCAGACCCGTTCGATCCGACGGCGAGAGGCATTCTTCCCCGGGGGGGGCGTCGACGGATGCCTATAGCCTCGTGCCCTCTTGCAATGCTAAGGGGCGGCGAACAGAAGGGTTGAGAACCATGCCGGTTGAATTCTACGCAGACTATATGCGCGACCTGCACGCGCTCTTGGCCGAACTCGACCAGCAGCCCGAGCGGTTCCAGACCTATGACGTCCACATCGAGCTCGCCGCGGCCGGCAAGCTCGTCGTCTATGAAACAAGGCGACGCAAGGGCCAGACCGACAGCCTCTATTACGGCCGCTCCGGGACCGACGAGAGCCCGCGCCGCATGGCCCAGGCGACCGCCTTCGCGGCCATTGATCACTTCATGGGGCTCAGCCAGTTTCTGGCCTTCAACGGCCATGTCGATGACCTCAAGGCCAGGAATGCGACCGACGCCCTGCCGATCGGCGCGCAATATCCCTCCTGTGCCGTCAGCTTCGCCTATCGCAAGAAGGGCCAGCCAAAGGCCCGCGCCATGTTCATGATCTTCGTCGGCTTCAATGATGACCAGGATGCCGAACGCTATGCCGCCGGCCTTCCCGACCCGTCGTTGCTGGTCGGCAGCCGCCCGCTCCGCACCGATAAGATTTACGAGTGGACGTGAGGGCCGCTCGACCGAGACGGGGACAGGACAGCCGGCGGTAACGGCCATGGCAAGCTCCAAGGCCCAGACCCGGGACCTGGGTGCCTCGATCCGCCAGGAGCGAAGCTCAAGCGAAGCATCGCCGGCTATGTTTGCATCCAGTCTGGCGGCGGCGGGGTCAGAAAATTCCGCTATCCGTTGCTGACGGCCGAAGACAAGACGGACCCAGCCAGCCGAAGTGGAGCCCTCATGCTGGGGTGGCCAAACATCCGCGGCCCCGAAGCGCCCAACGGCAAGACTTGGACGTCACCACGTCCCACCGCGCTCACCCGTCGAGGGTCGCTGACGCCGCCGCACAGGAAATGGGAGCGCTTTTCCGCCGGGACAGATCGCCAACATCGCGTTTGAGCGCACGCTTTTGCCTCGGAACGGCCGGGATATTTCAGGAGCCCGCCGTTGCCGGCGGGCTCCTGATATCTTATTCCGCAGCGTCGGCGGAATCGGCGTTCAGCTGGCCGTATTTCTCTTCGCCGATCTTCGAGAGCAGCTCGAGCTGGGTTTCGAGGAAGTCGATATGGCCTTCCTCGTCCATCAGCAGCTCTTCGAACAGCTTCATGCTGACATAGTCGCCGGCCTGATAGCAGATGTCGCGCGAGGCCTTGTAGGCGGTGCGGGCGTCGTATTCGCCGGCGAGGTCGGCCTCAAGCACTTCCTTGACGTTCTGGCCGATGCGCAGCGGCGCGACCGTCTGCAGGTTGGGGTGGCCTTCGAGGAAGATGATGCGCGAGATCAGCTTGTCGGCATGCTGCATCTCTTCGATCGATTCGGCGCGTTCCTTCTTGGCGAGCTTGGTGTAGCCCCAGTCATCGAGCAGACGGTAGTGCAACCAGTACTGGTTCACCGCGCCCAGTTCGAGAAACAAGGCCTCGTTGAGCCTCTCGATGACTTTCTGATCACCCTTCATGACGGATCCCTTCCTCTTTCTGGTTCGTCCTTTGAACCTGTGTTCCGGTCGAGCGGCAGGCATGCGCTGCGTCGCGACCGTTGCAAACTCTGTTGTGTTATCAATCTAGTGTAGTCCGTGGCCGAAGGAAACCGGCCTTGAACGCCGTGCGAACATTGTCCCCGCTTGGGCGCGGACGGTTGTGGCCCAAGCCGGACCGGCGCCGATCGATCGCACCCAGGAAAGCGCAGAGGCCCGGACTCGGGCGGCACTCCTCCGGACCGGAGCGTCGACGCTTTTGCACGCACGCAGAAGACGTTTGCGAAGGCAAGACGCGCGCCGGATCTGCGCCCCGCATGCCCTACAGACGCCGGTGTCCGGCCGAGAACGGCGTCTCGAAGCGCCCGGGGGCCGGCAAGAACAGTGCTCGGTGCAGGCATGGGAAGGGCGGGAAGGGGGATCGGATCGAATGCGCCGGGAGGAAGGACGGCGCGACGATAACAAAAGCGCCTTGATCGCCGCGGCCGAGGTCAGGCGGTTCCGAGGAAAGGACGACGGGGTCAGGCCACCCGGGCGGCCCGCTGGCGACGCTCGATGATCGCGGTCTTCTGCTCTTCGTGAAAACGCTTGAGCCGTTCCATGAAGTCGACGACGTCGGCGCCATCGGTCTGACGCGCGGCGTGATATTCCTCGGTGGTGCGGATGATGATGTCGACGACATTGGGGAAGCAGCCGCAGCAACGGCCGCGCTTGCCCATGGCATGGTAGACCTTGGCCGGAACGATCAGCTGCCAACAGTCTTCATCAAGGAGCTCGTTGATGACGTCCTTGATGTCCTTGTCGGTGATGTAATTGCAGCTGCAGACCAGCATGGCCCCTACGCTCTTCCAAACATGACTTTCATCCCCTCCTTTCTGCTAAACAGGATGGCGTTTGTCAAGAAATTTTCTCCGCTCCCATCGGTCAGGCCGGCCGCTGGGGACGGCGAGCGGCGCGAATGCCGGTCAATGAAAATTGCGGCCCTTCGGCAGGGTCTGGCGGACATCGCCGGCCAGATCCGGCACATCGCGGATCAGCCGCGCCAGAAGTCCGGTCGACTTGCCATCGTGACGCTGCTCGTTGACCGGGCGGCGGACCTCGTCGGCATTAGCGAGCCCGCCGAAATCCTTGAGGTCCTCCCGCAGCAGGCCGAGCGTGTCGGTGGCATCGACGAGATGCTCGGCAACCACATGAATCACGCCTTCCGCCTTCTGCAGCCGGCCGCGCACCTTCACCAGCCGGGCGCCCATGACGATGCTGCGATAGTGCTCGAAGACTTTTGGCCAGACGATGATATTGGCAACGCCGGTCTCGTCCTCGATCGTCATGAAAATCACTCCCTTGGCCGACCCCGGCCGCTGGCGCACGAGCACCAGGCCCGCCACCTCGACGCGCCGTCCGTGGGCGGTTGTTTCCAGCGCCGCCGAGGCAAGCACGCCCGACCGGGCAAGCTCGGTGCGCAGGAAGGAAAGCGGATGCGCCTTCAACGACAGCGACAGCACGCGGTAGTCATGGATCACCTGTTCGCCGATCGGCATCTGTGGCAGGAGCATGTCTTCCTCGATCTGCAGCTCCGTCTCGGCCGCGCCGGCAAAAAGCGGCAAGTGCTCGACGGCCGCCTGCTGATCGAGCGCACGCGCCGCCCACAGCGCCTCGCGACGGCTGATGCCCAGGGAGGAAAAGGCATCCGCGTCCGCCAGCCGCTCGATCGCCGCCCGCGACAGACCGGTGCGTTTCCACAGATCCCTGACCGAACGGTAGCCCTCGCCACGGCGGGCGACGAGGAGGTTCATGTCGGCCTCGGACAGGCCCTTGACCTGGCGAAAGCCAAGCCGCACCGCCTTGGTGCTGCGGATGACGCCGCGCATCGCGGCATGGCGCCTGGCCACCCGGCCGACGTCGAAGCCGTCCGCTTCCAGATCACAGTTCCAGGCGGAGGCATTGACATCGACCGGCCGCACCTCGACGCCGTGCTCGCGGGCATCGCGCACCAGCTGCGCCGGCGCATAAAAGCCCATCGGCTGGGAATTGAGCAGGGCGGCACAGAAGACGTCGGGATAGAAGGTCTTCATCCAGGCCGAGGCGTAGACCAGAAGGGCGAAGGAAGCGGCATGGCTTTCGGGAAAGCCGTATTCGCCGAACCCCTCGATCTGGCTGAAGCAGCGCTCGGCGAATTCGAGCGTATAGTCCCGCTGCAGCATGCCGTCGATGAAGCGCTGCCGGAAATTGGCGACCTGCCCCGTGCGCCGGAAGGTCGCCATCGCCCGGCGCAGCTGGTCGGCCTCGGCCGGCCGGAAGCCGGCGGCGGTGATGGCGATCTGCATGGCCTGTTCCTGGAACAGCGGAACCCCGAGCGTGCGTTTCAGCACCGCCTCCAGCTCCGGTTTCGGATAGGTGATCTCGCGGCCGGCCTCCTTGTCCCTGCGGTTTTTCAGGTAGGGATGCACCATATTGCCCTGGATCGGCCCCGGCCGGACGATCGCCACCTCGATCACCAGGTCGTAGAAGACCCGCGGCTTCAGCCGCGGCAGCATGCTCATCTGCGCCCGGCTTTCGATCTGGAAGACGCCGAGCGTATCGGCCCGGCAGATCATGTCGTAGACCTCCTCGCGCGGATCCTCGAAGAAGGCGGCGAGCGTCATGGAGCGGCCGTAATGGCTGTCGAGCATCTTGATCGCCTTGGCGAGGCAGGTCAGCATGCCGAGCGCCAGAACGTCGATCTTGAGGATCTTCAGCGTGTCGAGATCGTCCTTGTTCCACTCGACCATATAGCGTCCGTCCGCCGTGTTCATGATCGGCACGACCTCGTCGAGCCGGTCTCGGGTGATCACGAAACCGCCGACATGCTGGGAGAGATGGCGCGGAAAGCCCATCAGGGTCGAGGCATAGTCGAGCACGCGCCGGGTCGTCGGATCGGCGAGATCAAGACCCGCGGCCTGCGCCTCGCGGGCCGACAGATCGGCCTGCGACCAGCCCCAGATGGAGCCGGACAGCGCTGTCTGCACATCCTCCGACAGACCGAACACCTTGGCCGTCTCGCGCCCGGCCGAGCGGGCCCGGTAATTGATGACGGCCGCCGTCAACGCCGCATGCTCTCTGCCATAGGTGCGATAGATAAACTGGATCACCTCCTCGCGCCGCTCGTGCTCGAAATCGACGTCGATGTCCGGCGGTTCGTCGCGTTCGGTGGAAATGAAGCGCTCGAACAGCAGCGTCGTCTTTTCCGGGTTCACCTCGGTGATGCCGAGGCAGTAGCAGACGGCGGAATTGGCGGCCGAGCCGCGCCCCTGGCAGAGAATACCTTCAGACCGGGCATAACCGATGATGCGATGGACGGTGAGGAAATAGGGTTCGTAGCGTTTTTCGGCGATCAGGCTGAGTTCGTATTCGAGAAGGTCACGGATCTTGGCCGGAATGCCGGAGGGAAAACGCCGGGCGGCGCCCTCATAGGTCAGTCGGCGCAGGGCCGCCGGCGCTGGCTCGCCGCCGACCGCCTCGTCCGGATATTGATGGCTGAGCTCGTCAAGGCAAAAGTCGATCCGGGAGAAGAACTCGGCGGTCGCGGCGATCGCCTGCGGATAGGCGCGCAGGAGACGCGCCATTTCGCGGGGCTCCTTGAGATGCCGTTCGGCGTGGGACAGAAGCCGGAAACCGGCATCGGCCACCGTCACATGCTCGCGGATGGCGGTCACCACATCGGCCAGCGGCTTGCGCTCGGGCGCGTGATAGAAGGGGTCGTTGCTGGCGATCAGCGGCAGCGAAAGCGAACATCCCATGTCGGCGATCCGCCGGAAGGCAAGGCGGTCCAGCCCGTCGTAACGCGGCACCAGCGTCAGATAGAGCCGCCCCTTTAGCGCCGGAAGAAGCCGCGCCAGTCGCGCCGCATAGTCTTCGGCTTCGGCATTCGTCGCAAAGCTCGGCACCATGGCCGCGACCAGCAGATCCTCGGCCCATTCGACGAGATCGTCTTCGTACAGCGTGCAGACCCCCTTCTGCGACCGCAGATTTCCGGCGCTCAGCAGCCGGCAGAGATGGCCCCAGCCGCGCCGGTTCATCGGATAGGCGACGAGTTCCGGCGTGGCGTCGGCAAAGACGAGGCGCGCACCGGGGCGAAAGGCAAAGCCCTTCAGCTTCGCCGCGGCATGCATGCGCACCACCCCGGCGACCGTATTGCGATCGGCAAGGCCGAGGCCGGAAAGGCCGATCCGTGCGGCGATCGCTACCATTTCCTCCGGATGCGCGGCCCCCTCCAGGAAGGAGAAATTGCTGCGGCCGGCAATCTCGAAAAAGGCCGGCGCGCTCATGCGAATATGCCCTGCATGAACCAGCTCGGCGTGACCGACCCACGTTCGTAGAGACCCTGGCGGAACAGCCAGAAGCGATGGCCGGCGCTGTCCTCGATGCGGAAATAGTCCCGCGGCAGGGCATCCTCGCCGTCGATCCACCATTCCGGCGCCAGCCGTTCGGGGCCTTCGGCACGCGCCACCCTGTGCTGCGCCCGGCGCCAGCGGAAACTGGCGGGCGGACCGTCCGGCACCTCGGCGGTCACCTCCACCGGCTCGGGATGGACAAAGAGACGGATCGGCCGCTCGCTGCGCACCGGGGGCGAGACCGTGGGCAAGGACGGTTGCAGGCCGGCGGCGGTGACGGGCGAAAGAGTGGAGGCCCGTTCCGGCCAATGGCTGGCATGGGCCATCGGCATGAGCAGGCAGCCGTCGCCGAAGCGGGCCGTCACCCGATCGATGAAGTCGAGCGGCGCCGCGTCCTCCTGCTTCGAGGTGCCGAACGTCGCCTGCGTTTCGGCATAGGCCTCGCTGCGCAGCACATTCAGCCGGACGATCTCGAACCCGAAGCCGGCATCGAGATCGTCGTGCAGGGCGCCGAGCCTTTCGGCAAACAGCGCCCGGATGCGCCGGGCATCCTTGAGCGGAGAGGCCGCACCGATCTCGATCCGGAACACCCGGCCATCCACCCGAAACAAAAGCAGTTCGAACAGCCGCCCACCCTCGCCGCGCGCGTCGAGGCCGGATTTGAGGCCCGCCGCCAGCCGTTCGGCAAGGTCGAGGATCATGTCCTCATCCCGCACCGGCTCCTGCAGGCGCCGTTCGACCGAAAGCAGGGCAACCGGTCGCCGGGGCACGATCGCCTCGCCTTCCCGGCCCAGGGCCTGGTCGAGCCTCAGCAGCAGCAGGGAACCGAAACGCCGGGTCAGGGGCCCGCGTGGCGCCGTCAGCAGATCGCCCACCTGTTTGAGCCCGACCCGCGCCAGCCCCGCCGCCATGCCGTCGTCGATCCGCAGCGCCTTCATCGGCAAGGGCGAGAGCACCCGCAGCCGGTCGGCATCGGCCACCACCGGGCCGCCGGAAAAGCGTGCGGCCGCCCAGGACAGGCCGGGCGTCGAGGAAATCGCCCCGCGCGCATCGAGCCCCAGCTGGAACAGGCGCTCGAGTAGCTCGCGCACCAGGTTCGCCTCACCGCCGAACAGATGCGCGCATCCGGTGATGTCGAGCATCAGCCCGTCGCTGCCGTCCAGCGCCACCAGCGGCGTATAGCGGTCGCACCAGTCGGCGATCGCCTCGAGCAGCCGCCGGTCCGCCGGCGGATCGTCCTCGACGACATCGAGCGTCGGACAGATCGCCCGGGCCTCCGCCAGCGCCTGGCCGACCTTGAGGCCGATCGCCTCGGCCGCCTCGTCGAGCGCGGTCAGGCGCATGGCATTGCCGATCCGGCCGGCGCACACGACCGGCGGATGCTCAGGACGCCCGGTCGAACGCCAGGACTGTCCCCATCGGCGGCGCGCCAGCCGGTCGGTCGAAAGCCGCGGTAGCCAGAGCGCCAGGATGCGCCGGTCGTTCAGCCGGCCGTCGGCCGGTGTCAGGGGAAGCTGCGGGGTAAAATTGGCGGTCATCTCTATTCCACTCCAGGATCAGTTCGCGAGGTCCCCCAAGCCGGGTCTTTTCCGGCACGAGGCGGAAGACGGGATGGCCGATGCTGCCGCCAAGCATCGATCCGTCGGGCAGGTGCCGCGCCGCCGCAGGCGCGGTTTCGATGCGCAGGCGAAGGGAGGCGCTGCTGGCCTCCTCCTCCCCGCCCTGACGCATCAGAAGGAGAAGGCCGCCGGCACTCTTGGCCTTCAGGCTGAGACGCCGGCTTTCGGTGAGGCCGAAACCGCGCGGATTGCCGCTCACTTCCAGCATCACCGACGCAAAGCTGCGCGAGGTGAGCGCGGCATCGGCAAGCCAGAGCGCATCCTTCAGCCGCTTCGGCATGGCATAGAGCAGCTCGCCCGGCCGCAGCCCGTAGTCGGCGAGCCCCGCCGCATGGGGCAGGCCCGCCTCGCGCGCGACCATGCGCTCGCCGATCCACAGGCTCGGCTTGTTCGGCCGGTCGCCCCGGCTCGACAGGCACAATCCGAGCGCAAAGCCGCTGACGGCGCCGGCGTCGCGCAGCCGCGTGCCGCGCAGCTCGATCATGACGCCTTGCGGAAACCCCTCCGGCAACAGGCTTTCAAGCCCTGCCGCAGCCGGCATGGGGGAGAAGCCCCGGGCAGCCTCGGTGCCCTGCCCGGCAGGCTCGGCCTCAATTCCAACCTCGGGCGCCAGCGCGTCGCCCGGCGCTCGTCCCTCGATCTTGGCTATGGCCTTGCGCAAGGCAAAAAGCCTCTCCTGCGCCAGAGCGGTCGCGCCCATGACGTCATCTCCTGCTGGAATGTTCTCTATATGTTCTTAGAGATTCCAGAGCTTGCGGAAAGAGTCAACCGGATTCCCTGTGAATTTATTCCTTGACAGGATTCCCACTCGAAAAGCCCGGCCAAAGGTCCTATATGGAAGCGAAGTCAAGGAGTACCGATGGCCCGTATCGACCAGACCGAAGATTGGCGCGAACGCCATGCACCGACGATCAGCACCTTCGAATCGCTGGCGATCGAGGCCTATGGCCATCTGCCGGAAGAGTTCCGGGCGCTGACGGGCAATCTGATCATCGAGATCGCCGATTTTCCGACCGACGAAGTCTTCGAGGACATGGCTCTGGAAACGCCGTTCGATCTGCTTGGCCTGTTCGAGGGCCGCGGCATTTCCGAGCGTTTCACCATGGAAACCGGCGAGATGCCAAACCGCATCACGCTTTATCGCCGCCCCATCCTCGACTACTGGGCCGAGAACGAGGAAACGCTGGGCGATATCATCACCCATGTGCTGATCCATGAGATCGGCCATCATTTCGGCCTTTCCGACGACGACATGGAGCGCATCGAGGAAAGCGCCGAGGATGCCGCCGCCGAAACCGACGATCTCTCGGCCGGGCTAAAGGATTAACCCCGCATCGCAAGGAAGTGGGCAATGCCGGCCTCGGCGCAGCCGAGGTCCTGCGCTGGCGTGCCCGAGCTGAGGCCGATCCCGCCAACCACCTCGCCGTCGATGACGACCGGCAGGCCGCCGCCCACCACCATCAGCCGTCCGCCGATCGCCGAATGAATGCCGAAGGCCGGGCTGCCCGGCTGGCTGGCCGCGCCATAGTCATGGGTCGCCTTCTTCGCCGCAGCCGCGGTGAACGCCTTGTCGATGGCAATCGTCGTGCTGGTCACCTTGCCGCCGTCCATGCGCTCGAAGGCGACGAGCTGTCCGCTCTCGTCGGTGATGGCGATGCACATCGGCACGCCGATCTCGCGGGCCTTGGCGCTGGCGCCGGCAATCAGCAGGCGGGCATCGGAAATATCGAGACGTCGAATGGTCAGCACGGGCATTCTCCTGCGGTCAACGGGGGGAGGACGCCGCCACCGCTTCGACGGACGCCCGTCTCGACCATGGCCGCAATCCCCCCTCCGGAACAATGTCGCCGCGGGGAAAAACATCTGTGCCACAGGACGGCCCATCGAGCCCTCACACGGGGCTCGAATGCGGTGCGGCAAGAGCTGGCCGGAAACGGGTGGCTGCCACCGGCCGGCCGGCCTATCCCTTGGCCTCCAACACCAAGGAGGTACCCATGACAAGCCTGAACGACAAGGTCGCCATCATCACCGGAGCATCGTCCGGCATCGGCCGCGCCACCGCCCTTCTGTTCGCCTCGCAAGGGGCCTCGCTCGTGCTCAATGCCCGCGGCCGCGAGGCGCTCGACGAGATCGTCGATCTCATCCGCCTCAAGGGTGGCAAGGCCCAGGCCGTGGCAGGCGACGTCGCGCTTGCCGAAACCCATGAGCGGTTGGTCGATGCGGCCGTCGGTCAATTTGGCGGCCTCGACATCGCCGTCAACAATGCCGGTGCGGTCGGCCCGATCCGGCCGATCGCCGAGGTCACCCTGTCCGAATGGCAGGACACGCTCAATGCCAACCTGACCTCGGCCTTTCTCGCCGCCCGCTGCCAGATTCCGGCCATGCTGGAACGTGGCTCCGGCGCGCTGGTCTTCGTCTCCACCTTCGTCGGCACGAGCGTCGGCCTGCCCGGCATGGGTGCCTATGCCGCCTCCAAGGCCGGCATCATGGGTCTGGTGAAGGGCATCACCGCCGATTACGCCAGCCGCAACATCCGCGCGAATGCGCTGCTTCCGGGCGGCACCGATACCCGCATGGCCGGCGACCAGGCGCAGAAGGATTGGGCGGCCGGCCTGCATGCGCTGAAGCGCATTGCCGATCCGCTGGAAATCGCCCAGGCGGCGCTGTTCCTGGCCGGCCCGATGGCAAGCTTCGTCGCCGGCTCCGCCCTTTATGCCGATGGCGGCAATGCCGCCGTCAAGTAAGGCACCGATCGGGGACGTCCGCCGCCTCAGGCGGGCGTCCCGCCCGGCTCACTGTTCGCCGAGCTTCATGCTCGGGTCGTAATCCTTGCCGTGTACCGTCTTCACCACGGCCTGCCCGCAATGCATCTGGTTGGTCGCGGCGTTGAAGGAGAGGCTCGGCGCGCCGTGCAGTTCCCAGCCCTTGTTGAGCGCATCGGTGACGCGATGGCAAAAGGCCGCGTCGTCGGGGCCGGTGAGGAAACGGTAGACTTTCATGGATTTGTGCCTTCTCTTTCTGCAATGGCTTGAGCCTTGGCGAGCAGTCGCTCGGCCTGTTCCAGGTGCAGCCGCTCGACCATGCGGCCCTCAAGATTGATGACGTTGAGCGAAGCGGTGGCCGGATCGGCAAAGGCTTCGGCAATCGCTCTTGCCTCGGCGAGCGCCTCGGCGGACGGGCCGAAATGCCGGTTGGCACCCGTAATCTGCGCCGGATGGATCAGCATCTTGCCGTCGAAGCCCATGGCGCGCCCTTGCGCGCATTCCGCCTCGAACGCCTCCAACATCCTGAATTCGTTCGACACGCTGTCGATCGCATCGAGCCCGTAGGCGCGCGCTGCCAGGATCACCTGCATCAGGAAGGGCACGACATAGGTGCGCGCCGGATCCGGGGCGACCCCCGTTTCCTTCCTCAGATCGTTCAGGCCGACGACGAAGCAGTCGAGCAGGCCCCCGGCGGTACGGCCCGAGCCGGCGATCGCCGCGGCGTTGAGGACGCCCCGCGGCGTCTCGATCATCGCCCAGATCCTGAGACTTTCCGTCGCATCCGATTCCGAGAGAAGGTCGGCGACGCGCTGCACGTCGTCCGGCCCGTCGACCTTCGGCAGCAGCACCGCGTCCGGCCGGCAGGCGATGACGGCGGCCATGTCGTCGAGGAAGAATTCCGTGTCGAGGCCGTTCACCCGGATGATCGCCTCGCGTCCTTCAAGCGGCGTCTCGGCAAAGAAACGCCTGAGATTCTCACGCGCCTCGGCCTTTTTGTCGAGCGCAACGGAATCTTCGAGATCGAAGATGACGGCGTCGCAGGAAAGGCCATGAGCCTTTTCAAGCGCTCGGACATTGATCGCCGGCACGCTGAGGACGGAGCGGCGCAACCGCGCCGGATGGTGGGAACGGATCGATTTCATGCCGGAACATGTGCCAAGCTTTGCCGCGCCATGCAAGGCGACATTTGCCGCAAAGCCCTTGCATTCCGCGGGAAGAAGGACCACCTTGGAGCGCGAGAAAGGATGTCCATCATGCAGAATCTCCGTTCCATCGCCCTTGCCGCCGTCGGCATCGTCGTGCTCGCCCTGGCCGCCGCCTTCACCGTCTCGATGACGCTGATCGCCGCCGCCGTGCTGACACTGACGCTCGCCGCCCGCATGCTGACCCTGCGGCCGAAGAAGGCGCCGGTCTATGCGCGGGCCAGGAACGAGGCCAAGGGCCGCGAGATGCGCGTGTGGAACGACGGCCGCGGCACCATCATCGATCTCTGAGACGATCGAGCAAGGGCGCGCGAAAACCGCCCTTGCCGCCTCCAGGCGTACCCGTTTGGCCAAGAAAGGCCTTCAAATCCGCGCGATTTTCCTCTAAGGCCTGCACAAACTCCTGAATTGCATTCCGAAGGCAGGGTCTGATGGAAAAGTTCACAAAGCTCACCGGCGTCGCCGCACCCCTTCCGGTCGTCAATATCGACACCGACATGATCATTCCGAAGGACTACCTGAAGACGATCAAGCGCACCGGCCTCGGCAAGGGCCTGTTCGCCGAAGCCCGCTACAAGGAAGACGGCTCGGAAAACGCCGATTTCGTGCTCAACAAGCCGGCCTATCGCAACGCCCAGATCCTGGTCGCTGGTGACAATTTCGGCTGCGGCTCCTCGCGCGAGCATGCCCCCTGGGCGCTGCTCGACTTCGGCATCCGCTGCGTGATCTCGACCTCGTTTGCCGACATCTTCTATAACAACTGCTTCAAGAACGGCATCCTGCCGATCGTCGTCAGCCAGGAAGACCTCGACAAGCTGATGGACGATGCCGGCCGTGGCTCCAATGCCGTGCTGACCGTCGATCTGGAATCGCAGGAAATCACCGGCCCGGACGGCGGCACGATCAAGTTCGACATCGACGCCTTCAAGCGTCATTGCATGCTCAACGGCCTCGACGACATCGGCCTGACGCTCGAAAAGGCCGGCAGCATTGCCGCTTTCGAAAAGACCAACGCCGAGACCCGCCCCTGGGCCTGACGAACACCGGTTGCGGCGCGGATCGGCTTTTGGCCGCCGCGCCGGACCTTGCTGGTACGACCACCTCCCACCGTACCGTTCTGCCGCCGAGTGTCCTTGAAATGCGGGTTTTTGCCCGATAGAAGGCGGCAACTCTTGTTTAAAAGCCAGGGAGGCTTTCCATGACACAGCGCAATCTCTTCCTTCTGCCCGGCGACGGCATCGGCCCGGAAGCCATGGCCGAGGTCCGCAAGATCATCGCCTACATGAACGCCGAAATGGACGCCGGTTTTGCAACCGACGAAGGCCTGGTCGGCGGCTCGGCCTATGATGCCCATGGTGTGGCGATCTCGGAAGAGGACATGTCCAAGGCGATGAGCGCCGACGCCGTTCTGTTCGGCGCCGTCGGTGGTCCGAAGTGGGACGACGTGCCTTACGAGGTTCGCCCGGAAGCCGGCCTGCTGCGCCTGCGCAAGGATCTCGAACTGTTCGCCAACCTGCGTCCGGCGATCTGCTATCCGGCGCTGGCCAGCGCCTCCTCGCTCAAGCCCGAACTGGTCGAAGGCCTCGACATACTGATCGTGCGCGAACTGACCGGCGGTGTCTATTTCGGCGAACCGAAGACCATCACCGATCTCGGCAACGGCCAGAAGCGCGCCATCGACACGCAGGTCTATGACACCTACGAGATCGAGCGCATCGCCTCCGTCGCCTTCGAGCTGGCCCGCACCCGCAAGAATGCCGTCTGCTCGATGGAAAAGCGCAACGTCATGAAGTCGGGCGTATTGTGGAACCAGGTCGTGACCGAGACCCATAAGGCGAAGTTCGCCGACGTGAAGCTCGAGCACATGCTGGCGGATGCCGGCGGCATGCAGCTCGTTCGCGCGCCGAAACAGTTCGACGTCATCGTCACCGACAACCTGTTCGGCGACATGCTGTCCGACGTCGCCGCCATGCTGACCGGCTCGCTCGGAATGCTGCCGTCCGCCTCGCTCGGCGCACCGGATCCCAAGACCGGCAAGCGCAAGGCGCTCTATGAGCCGGTTCACGGCTCGGCCCCCGACATTGCCGGCAAGGGCATTGCCAACCCGATCGCCATGATCGCCTCCTTTGCCATGTGCCTGCGCTACTCCTTCAACATGGTCAAGGAAGCCGACAACCTGGAAAAGGCGATCGCCAACGTGCTCGACAAGGGCATCCGCACCGGCGACATCATGAGCGAAGGCGCGACCCGCGTCGGCACCACCGAGATGGGCGACGCCATCCTCGCCGAGTTCAAGGCGCTATCGGCCTGACAGGCTCTTGCATTTGAGCGCCGCGGCAACCATCTTGCCGCGGCGACTGCCGTTGATCGAAGCCCCGACTTCGAGGGAAAGAGGCGGCGGCAGGGAAGCGGAAGACGAACGTGAGCGGCATCGACAAGATCAGGACCTGGCTGAAGACGCGCCGCGATCTCAACCGGCATCCGCCGGCGCCGCATTACTGGCAGATCTTTGCCGTCGTCGCCGCCAATCTCGTGGTTCTGTCCTTCCTCGTCTTCGACCAGGCGGTCGGTGCTGCCCGCCAGCGCGACATCTTCACCCGCTCGCTCGGCCGGATGATCACCGAGTTCGGCAGCTCCGGCTGGATCCTGCTCGCAACCGCCATGCTGTTCTTCTCCGGGCTTGCCTCCTGGCGCCTGGCGCGCAGCCGCAAGCTGGGCTTCCGGGCGCTCTACATGGCGCAGATCGGCGCCTATAGCTTTCTCTCCGTCGCCCTGTCGGGCCTGCTCGCCAATCTTCTGAAGCGGATCATCGGTCGCGCCCGTCCCGGCCAGTTCGATGACTGGGGCTCGTTCGGCTTCTCCGCCTTCAGCGGCTCGAAGTTCGAAAGCTTCCCCTCGGGCCATGCCACGACGGTCGGGGCAATCTTCATGGCGCTCATCCTGCTCCTGCCGCGCTACCGCCTTGCCTTCATGCTGCTGGCGCTGTGGATGGGCTTCAGCCGCGTCATGGTCGGCGCCCATTATCCGAGCGACGTGATCGCCGGCCTTTCCTTCGGCGCCTGGTTCACGCTTCTGCTCGCCAACATTTTCGCCCGCTACCGGCTCGTCTTCATGCCGGACGCCAAGGGCTGGCCGGTGCCGCGGCTCGCGCTTCTCGACGGTCACCGCTAGGCTTCGGCCGGCCATTGCCTTCACATCTGCGTGAAATGGCCGATCATTCGGCCCGGTGGCCTTACGCCCCCAAACCGAATCCCCATCTCCATCGTAATCTTTGTTGAACGGGAAGAGCGGCCGCGACGCTTGCCTTTTGCAAGATTCGTCCTACGCGCGATGGAACCGCCATGGCCCTTACCCGTTCATGCATGAGTGCCGAACACGACGCCCGATCCGATCGTACCGCCCATGGAGAACCCGATGAAAGCCATGTCCGCCGACAGACATATCATCCGATTTGCAATGGCCCAGCCCTATCTGGAGCGGGAGGAAGAGCTCGACCTCGCCACCCGCTGGAAGGACAACAACGATCAGGACGCCCGCAACCGCATTGCCCATGCCCATATGCGGCTCGTCATCGCCATGGCCTCGAAGTTCCGTGGCTTCGGCCTGCCGCTCAATGATCTGATCCAGGAAGGCTATATCGGTCTCCTCGAAGCCGCCGCCCGCTTCGAGCCGGCCCGGGAAGTGCGCTTCTCGACCTATGCCGGATGGTGGATCCGCGCCTCGATGCAGGACTACATCCTGCGCAACTGGTCGATCGTGCGCGGCGGCACAAGCTCGTCACAGAAGGCGCTTTTCTTCAACCTGCGCCGGCTGCGCGCCAAGCTCGCCCAGGGCGACAACCGCCTTAGCGACCAGGCCATCCACCAGGAGATCGCGTCTGCGCTCGGCGTCAGTCTCGCCGACGTGCAGTCCATGGACGCCCGCCTCTCCGGCGCCGACGCCTCGCTGCAGGCGCCGCTGAAGGGCCGCGACGGCGACGGCAGCGAACAGATGGAAATGCTGGAAAGCGACGAACTGCCGCCGGACGAACAGGTGAGCGGTATCATCGACGGCGAGCGCTGGCGCGGCTGGCTGAGCAACGCACTGACCGAACTTAATGAGCGGGAAAACCGCATCATCAAGGCGCGCCGCCTGACCGAGGACGGTGCAACGCTCGAGGAACTGGGAGCCGAGCTCGGCATTTCCAAGGAACGGGTACGCCAGATCGAGACGCGGGCGCTGGAAAAGCTCAAAGCCGCGCTTACCCACTACGGTCCGAAGGCGGACCATATGCGCGAACTGGTCTTCTGAGGCAGATGACCCAATCTGGACAGGGCCGGTTCATGCCCGCCCTTTCTGTATGATCAGCGCTGCGCTCTCGACGTCATCCTCGGCCTTGTGCCGAGGATCTACGGCATAAAGAACATCACCAGGTGGAGGCACTCGGTGACAGGCCGGGCATGAAGCAGCAGGGTCGATAGCCCTGCAGCATCCGAGGACCGACGTGAACCTGCTCTATTCTATTCCGAAATGATCTTGACCTTGGCGCCCGGCGCGACCGTCGAGGTCGGTCCGAGCGCATTGATCAGCCGGAAGAGCTCCAGCTTGCGATCGGTGCCCATCATCCGCGCCGACAGCGTGCCGATCGTGTCGCCGGGTCCGACGGTGATGACGCGCACCCTCAGTGGCTTCAACGAGGCGGCTTCCTGCGGCGTGATGCGGCGGAAGCTCGCGCGCAGCTTCTCCGCCGTCGCCTCGAGCACCGGGCTTCCCTTCGGAACGGCGGTCAGGAAACGGAAGATCTGCGGACCGATGCGGATCACGGTGATGTCGAAATCCCAGCGCTCCGCCGAGGCGCGCGCGGTCGCCGCCTCCAGCCCGTTGACGGTAGTTGCGCGGATCGTATCCGGCAGCAGACCGGTCACCCAGCCGCTGGAAATATAGTTGGACACGCTGCGACGCTCGGCATCGGCCACGCCGTCGAAACGGATCGCCACGTCGCCGGGGCCGGTGGCGAGCACCGCTTCCACCTTGTTGTCGATCTGAAAACCGTCCGGCACCTCGAAACGGATGCCGAGACTGCCATGCAGGAAGGTCTGGCCGCGGACATAGCCCTCCTGCGGGCTGTCGCCGTAGAGCAGGCCATCAATGCCCTTCAGGTAATAATCGCGGCCCGATTCGCCGTGCGAACCCTCCGGCCCGAAGGCGCGGGCATGGCGGCGCGCCAGCTCGACGCGCTGCGGCGCATTGGGATGGCTCGACAGGAAGTCGAGGCTCTGGTCGGCATCGGGATCGACCGAGGTGAAATGGCTGTAGCTCGCCATCGAATCGAGGAAGCGGGCAGCCGCATAGGGATCGTAGCCGGCTTCGCCGAGCGTCCGCACGCCGATCACATCGGCCTGAAGCTCTTGCTGGCGGGAGAAGGCGGCAAGCCTCAGCTTGCCGCGCGCCAGCGCCTGCTTGCCGGCGAGATCGCTCGACAGCACTTCGGCCACGACGCGGCTGGCGATCACTTCCGCCTCTTCGCGCCGCTGCCGCTCGATGCCGTGATTGGCCGTCACGTGCGCCATCTCGTGGGAGAGCACGGCGGCCACTTCCGAGGCATCGTTGGCGAGCGCCAGAAGACCGCGCGTCACGTAGAGATAGCCGCCGGGCAGCGCAAAGGCATTGATTGCCGGGGAATTGAGAATGGTGATGCGATAGGACTGGGTCGGGTTTTCCGACACTGCGGTCAGCGCGCCGGCAATGCGCGCCACCAGCTTTTCGGTCTTTTCGTCGTGATATTCGCCGCCATAGCTGGCCACGATGCGCGGATGCTCGCGTGCGCCCATCTGCGCCCGCGGGTCGTCCTTCTGCACCTGGTCGACGATCTGCGGATTGTCGGACGGGCCGACGCTCGGCACATAGGCCTGCTCGAACAGGCTCTGGCAGGAGCTCAGCACCAGCGACGCGGCCAGCAGAACGGCCACGCCCGGCTTGGGGCCGAGGCGGCGGCTTTCAAGCCCGCGATCGACAAGCGCCACGCCCTTACCGCCCATGACCTTCATCCTGCACCGACAACGCGTTTCCAAGCCTCCTTTTGGAGTGACCGAAGCCACCATGCAACCGGAATCCGATCCGGCAAACGAGACCTTGCCCCGGTGTGGCCCTTTTAACATCATGGGTTAGATATGGATAAAATTGCATGAGGAAAAAGAGGTGGTGCCGGATAAGTGCGAGGATAAGGACATAAAACCGGGCTCCGTGAAGCCCCGCCCAGCGAATGACATCGGCGAACGTCCAAAATAAGGCGAAGCCGGCCACCCTGGCCTCAAGCCGTGCCGGCCTTGCCGAGGAAATCGGCGACCGCCGGCAGGTCCCGGCGCTGAAGGAAGCCCTCACGGTCCGACGCCAGCAGGATCTGCCCGCGGTCAAGGAAGAGCACGTCGTTAGCCAGCCGCATCACCTCCTGCGGATCATGCGTGACGATGATGATCGTCGGGCCCGTCTCGCGATGGAGCTCAATGAGCAGATCCGCCATGCTCGCCCTCAGGCCCGGATCGAGCGCGGCAAACGGCTCGTCGAGCAGCATGACCGGCTTGTCGCGCACCAGCGCGCGGGCAAAGGCCGCCCTTTGCCGCTCGCCGCCGGACAGCGTCGCCGGCAACCGCGTCTCGTAGCCGCCAAGCCCGACGCGTTCCAGGGCATGGCTGACCGCCTGCCGATCCGATGGGGAAAGCCGCAGCGCCGGGTGAATGCCCAGTCCGACATTGGTGAAGAGATCGAGATGGGCAAACAGATTGTTGTCCTGGAACACCAGCGACACCGGGCGCGCGGCGGGCGCGAGCCGGCTCACATCCGCAGCACCGATCAGCACGCGCCCCCGATCCGGCTGTTCGAAGCCGGCGATCAGGTTGAGCAGCGTCGACTTGCCGGAGCCGGAGGGGCCGGCAATCGCGGTGATGCCGCCGCCGGCAATGCGGCAGTCGAAGCGGAAATCGGCATGGCCGAGACGCAGCTCGACCGCCTCGAGCGTCACGGTACTGGAATGCTCAGCCGGCACGGGCGGCCTCCTTTCGCGAAATACCGGGCGTCCCGGCCAGGGCCAGCAGCAGACACACAAGGCCGAGCAGCAGGGCCAGTCCGTCGGCGTCCTGGCTGCGATAGGCGCCCATGCGGCTATAGATCAGCCAGGGCAGCGTCGTCAGGTTCTCCGAGCCGAACAGGGCCACCGCGCCCAGATCGCCGAGCGACAGCGCCATGGCAAACGACAGCGCGGTGAAGACCGGCCGGCGAAGAACCGGCCAGTCGATCAGCCGCAGACGGGCGAAACCGGAGATGCCGAGCCCATCCGCGAGCCGCCCGTTGCGCAGCCGGTGCGCCTCGAAGGCCGGCGCAAGAACGCGCATGGCAAAGGGCAGCGCCATCAGCGCATTGATGCCGACGACCACGACGGGGGCATAGCGCGCCACCTCGCCTTGCGCTCTCAGCACCAGGAACCAGCCGGTCGCCAGAACCGCGGTCGGCACGAGGAGCACCAGCGAGGAGACGGCCGCCAGCAAAGCCGACAGCGCCCGCGCGGCGAGCGACGGCTGGCGGCTTTTCTCCAGCGCCGCCCGGGCACGGATGACGGCAATGCCGACGGCGACCGACACAAGCGCGGCCGAAGAGCCGATCGCAAGGCTGGTCGCCGCCGCCGCAAGCACGGCGCCGTCGGAGATGAGACCGGCGAGATCGGAACGCAGCCCGGCCATCAGCACCTGCCCGAGCGGCAGGCCGAGGAAGAGAGTAACTGCGATGATGACCAGACCATCGGCGAGGCGTGCGCCGAACGATCGTCCGTCGAACCGTTGCGCGCTGCCGCCAAGCGTCGAACCGGGATCGGAAGGGGCCGGAAACAGCGCCATGGCGGACAGGATGGCGGCCGTCACGCCGATCTGCAGGAAGGCCAGCGACACGGCGCGGGCCGGATCGAAATCGAGCCGCAGCGCCTGGTAGATCGCCACCTCGATCGTGGTTGCCGCCGGCCCGCCGCCCAAGACGAGCACGAGGGTGAAGCTCGTCGCGCAGAGCATGAAGATCAGTCCGGCAATGCCGGGAATGACCCGCCACAGCACCGGCCATTCGATGAAGCGAAAGACGGAGAAGCCCTCCATGCCAAGACTGGCGCCCGAGCGCCAGTATTCCGCCGGGATGCGCTCGAGGCTCGCCAGCATCAGCCGCGCGGCGAGCGGCAGGTTGAAGAACACGTGGGCGATCAGGATGCCGGACAGCCCGTAAATGCTGAAGCGCTCGTGCGAGCCGAGCGCCACCAGCAGATCGTTGACGATGCCCTGGCGGCCCCAGATGCCGATGAGGCCAAGCGCACCGATCAGCACCGGCAGGCCCATGGGCACCGCCATCAACCGGATCAGCCAGGCGCGGCCGACAAAACGCGGCCGGCGGGCGATCGCCCGCGCGACCGGCACGGCGAGCAGCACCGAAATCAGGGTCGAGAGCACCGCCTGCTCGAGCGTGAACCACAACACCCCGCGCACCACCGGATCGCCAAGGATCGTCGAGGCCGACGTCTCGCCGCCGACCCCGAGCAGGACGATCACGGCCGTTCCGACGAAGCCGAGGATCAGCGCCAGCACGACAAGGCCGCCGGCCATCGCCGGCAGCCTGTCGTCGACCAACCCGTGCCGCCCTGCCGCCATCTCAGTTGAGGGCCATGGCTGCGACCCACTCGTCGATCCAGGCCTTGCGGTTCCTCGCCACCTCGTCGGGCGTCATCAGGAAGGTCTTCTCCGGCGAGACGAGCTTGCCGAAGGCGGCCGGCAGCGGTTCGGACGTGGCCGCAACCGGCATCATCCAGTTATTGGTCGGGATGGTGTCCTGGAAGCCGGGCGTCAGCATGAAGGAGAGGAACTGGCGGGCGAGTTCCTTCTGCGGCGCGCTCTTCGTCAGGCCGGCGACCTCGATCTGGATGTAATGGCCCTCCGAGAAGGCGGCCGCCTGGTACCGCTCGGTCTCTTCCGCCACCATGTGATAGGCCGGCGAGGTGGTGTAGGAGAGAACCATCGGCGCCTCGCCCTTGGTGAACAGACCATAGGCTTCCGACCAGCCGGGGGTGACGGTCAGCACCCGGTCCTTGAGCTTGGCCCAGGCTTCGCCCGCCTTGTCGCCATAGACCGACTTCACCCAGAGCAGCAGCCCGAGGCCTGGCGTCGAGGTACGCGGATCCTCGATGACGATCTTCTCCTTGGGATCCCCCTCGACCAGATCCTTGAGGCTCTTCGGCGGCGTCTTCATCGCCTCGGTGTCATAGATCACGGCAAAATGGCCGTAGTCATAGGGCACGAAGACGTCGTCGGAGAAACCGCCGGGCACCTTGGCGGCCGAGACGTCGATGCCATGGGCCTCGAACAGGCCGGTCGCCTTGGCCTCGGCGACGAGATTGGTGTCGAGACCGAGCACCACGTCGGCCTTGGTGCCTTCGCCCTCGAGCTTCAGCCGGGTGAGCAGCGCCACGCCGTCCGAGACGCCGACGAAATCGACCGTGCAGTCGCAGGTTTTCTCGAAGGCTTCCTTGACCTTCGGCCCCGGGCCCCATTCGGAGATGAAGCTCTCATAGGTGTAGACGGTGAGCGTGCGCTCGGCGGCCGCGGCCGGCAGGACGGATGCAAGAACGCCAAGCGACAGCGCAGACAATGCGGCCAGGCCGCGACGAAGATGGATATGGCGATGGGTCGGCATGAAGAGCCCCTCCTTTTGCACGTTGAAAATTCGGGATAGGGCGTCTTCTGGTGACACGCGTCTAATCCCTCCGCCGGTGTTAGCCGGATCAGGTTCCGCGGGTTGGCGTGAGCCTCTCAGCCAATGGTCCGTCGCCGGACACAAGGGCACCCCGTTAGAGCATTCGAAGACATAGCGCGCAGGTCGCCGCCTTGCAAGCCGCACGAAAGACGGCAAACCCGTCGGCGCGGCAGGCTGTCATCAACCCGCAAACCCTTTGCCAATACATTGGCGCTAGGATGAAGGCCCGGACAACCCGATTTCAGGCAGCGCACATGGACAAGTGCGAAAGGCGTGATATCTGGTATGTCCGATACGGCGAGACAGAGACTGCATGTTCAATACGGCATCCGATACCCCTGCGCCAAAGCCGCAGGCAGGCGCTCCGGCAGAGCTGAGTTTCCGTCGCCAGCTCGCCATCGCCGGCGCTTCCTTCTGGGCCTCGCCGGTTAGAAACCGCGTTCTCATGCTCGCCGCGGCGCTGCTCGCCATCATTCTGCTGACGGCTTACGGCCAGATCCTGCTCAACCGCTGGAACGCCCCCTTCTACAACTCGCTGGAGCGGCGCGATCTCAACGCCTTCTTCACCGAGCTTGGCAATTTCGGCAAGATCGCCGGCTTCCTGCTACTTCTCAACGTCACCCAGACCTGGCTCAACCAGATGACGGCGCTCTACATGCGCGAGGGGCTGGCCCGCCAGGTGGTCGACGAATGGCTCTCGGACCGCCGCGCCTACCGGCTGATGATGACGAGCCCGCTCGGCATCAACCCGGACCAGCGGCTGCACGAGGATGCGCGCAAGCTGGCCGAGATGACGACCTCCCTGTCGATCGGTCTCGTGCAGTCGACCATCCTGCTCGTCAGCTTCATCGGCGTATTGTGGCAGCTATCGAGCGGCTTCGTCTTCCATTTCCGCGACTACAGCTTCTCCATACCCGGCTATATGGTCTGGGGCGCCGTCGCCTATGCCGGTCTCGCCTCGCTGTTCAGCCAGGCCGTCGGCTGGAAGCTCACGCGCCTCAATGCGGAGCGTTACGCCAACGAGGCCGAGCTGCGCTTCTCGCTGATGCGCGCCAACGAAAATCTGGAGGCGATCGCGCTGGCCGGCGGCGAGGATACCGAACGGCGCCACATCCATGATAAGCTCGACGCCGTGCTGGGCTCGATCCGGGCGCTCGCCCGGGCTCTGACGAACCTCACCTGGGTGACCGCCGGTTTCGGCTGGCTCGCCATTCTCGTGCCGATCCTGATCGCCGCGCCGGCCTATTTCGCCGGAACCATGACCTTCGGCGGCCTGATGATGGCGGCGGCCGCCTTCAACCAGGTGCATTCGGCCCTGCGCTGGTATGTCGACAATTTCGGCGCGATCGCCGACTGGAAGGCGGCGCTGCTGCGCGTCTCGGCGCTGCGGGCAGCCCTGATCGACATGCCGAACGGCCCCGCCGAAGGCCAGATCGTCGTCGAGCGCGGCGAGACCGGCCGCCTGACGCTTCAGGGCGTGGCGATCGCCTCGCGCGTCGATGGCGACTGCGAGAACGACGGCTTCCGCATCAAGGAGGAGAACCCGACGATCCTGCTCGGGGAGCGGGTCATGGTCAACGGCGACCAGGGCGTCAACCGCAAGCTGCTGTTCAATGCGATTGCCGGCCTCTGGCCCTATGGCAAGGGCCGCATTCTTCTGCCGCGCGAGGAAGACATCCTCTTCGTGCCGCAGCTCGAATACCTGCCCGAGGGCAAGCTCCGCAGCGTTCTGGCCTATCCGCTCGCCTCCGCCGGCTTCACCGACGACGAGATGACCGCAGCGCTTGGCCGCGTGGGCCTTGCCCGCATCGCCGGCCGTCTGGAAGAGCGTGCCCGCTGGGACCGGATCCTCGACAAGGACGAGCAGATGGCGCTTGCCTTTGCCGGCCTGATCCTGCGCAAGCCGCGCTGGGTGGTCTTGAACGATGTGCTGGAAGGGCTGGAGCCGGATACCGTCGCCACCCTGTCTGCCGTCATGGCCGAACTGTCGGGCTCGACGCTGATCTATATCGGCCGCTCCGGCGCCTTCTACGACACGCTGTCGCCGAACCTCTTGCATCTGGAGCGCACGCATTGCGCCCCGCCGCAGGACGCCCCAAAGCCGTAAGGGCCCGCTCTCGGCGCGAACGCGTTAGCCTTCCAGCTCCTCGCGCAGCATTTCCAGCTCCAGCCATTCCTCTTCCATGCGGACGAGGTCGGCACGCAGCTTCTCGGTCTCGGTGGCGAGCTTGTTGAAGGTTGCCGGATCCTTGGTGAAGAGATTGGGATCGGCCATCTTCGCCTCCCGCGCGGCGATTTCCTTCTCGGTCTTCTCCATCTCCTTCGGCAGGTTTTCGAGCGCGAACTTCTGCTTGTAGGAGAGCTTGCCCTTGGCCTTGGCGCCGCCATCGGCCGGCTTTGCGGCGCTGCCGTCGGAGGACTTCGCTTTTTCCGCCTTCTCCGCCTTCTCCGCCTTGCGGCGCTCGTCCTCGGCGCCCTTCTTCTGGGCGAGCATGTCGGAGTAGCCGCCGGCATATTCGATCCAGCGGCCGTCGGGCGCTTCCGGATTGGCCGGAGCGATCGTCGAGGTCACCGTGCGGTCGAGGAAGTCACGATCGTGGCTGACCAAGATGACCGTGCCGGAATAACCGGCGACGATTTCCTGCAACAGGTCGAGCGTCTCGATGTCGAGGTCGTTGGTCGGCTCGTCGAGGATCAGCAGGTTGGACGGCTTGGCCATCATGCGGGCCAGCATCAGACGGGCGCGTTCGCCGCCGGACAGGTTCTTGATGGGGGTGCGCGCCTGTTCCGGCTGGAACAGGAAATCCTTCATGTAGCCGGTCACATGCTTCTGCTCGCCGTTGACCAGCAGGTTCTCGCCGCGTCCGTCGGTCAGGTAATGCGCCAGCGAATCCTCCAGATTGAGGTCCTCGCGCTTCTGGTCGAGCACGGCGATCTCGAGATTGGTGCCGAGTTTCACCGTGCCGCTGTCGGGCGACAGCTGGCCGGTCAGCATCTTGAGCAGCGTCGTCTTGCCGGCGCCGTTCGGGCCGATGAGACCGATGCAGTCGCCCCGATGCACGCGGATCGAGAACGGCGCGACGATGGTGCGATCGCCATAGACCTTGGTGATCTTGTCCGCTTCGATGACGAGCTTGCCGCTCTCCTTGCCTTCGGTGACGCTGGCCTGGATCGTGCCCTGCGGTCCCTTGTGACCGCGATATTCGGCGCGCAGCGCCTGCAGGTTGCCCAGCCGCCGCATGTTGCGCTTGCGCCGTGCCGTCACGCCGTAGCGCAGCCAGTGCTCCTCGCGCTGGATTTCCTTGCCGAGCTTGTGCTGCTCGATCTCTTCCTCTTCCAGCACCTTGTCGCGCCATTCCTCGAAATGGCCAAAGCCGCGATTGAGCCGGCGCGACAGCCCGCGGTCGAGCCAGACGGTGGCGGTCGAGACCTTTTCCAGGAAGCGGCGGTCGTGGCTGATGACGACGAGCGCGCTGCGGCTCTTCGACAGCTCGCCTTCCAGCCATTCGATGGTCGGCAGGTCGAGATGGTTGGTCGGCTCGTCGAGCATCAGGATGTCGGGTTCCGGCGCCATGACGCGGGCGAGTGCGGCCCGCCTGGCCTCGCCGCCCGACAGGCTGGCCGGATCTTCCTGGCCGGAAAGCCCCAGGTGTTCGAGCAGGTAGGTGACGCGGTACGGATCGTCGCCCGGTCCGAGCCCGGCCTCGGCGTAAGCCTGCACGGTCTTGTGGCTGCCGAAATCGGGCGCCTGCTCGAGATAGCGCACGGTCGCTGCCGGATGGCGAAACACCTCCCCCGACTGCGGCTCGACCATGCCGGCGGCGATCTTCATCAGCGTCGACTTGCCCGATCCGTTGCGGCCGACGAGGCAGATCCGGTCGCCCGGCTCGACCTGCAGGCTGGCGCCGTTCAGGAGCGGCGTGCCACCGAAGGAGAGGAAGATGTCGTCGAGTTTGAGAATGGGAGGGGCCAAGATCAAGCTCCGGAAAGATCATAGGGGCGGGCCAGGACGACGGCATCGCCGCTTTTCAGCGAGAACCGCACGGAACCTTCCGCGACGTTGGATATGGTGCGCGACGAGCCGAAGGGCAGGGAAAAATCCGCAAGCGGATAACGGGCATTGGCGATCGACAATCCGGCCAGCGCCGAAAGACCCAGCACGGAAAACAGCGAGCCCTTCGGCAGGTCGAGGACGAGTGCGTCGCGCAACAGCGGAAAGGCCTCCTCCGTGCCCGAGCTCATCATCACGTCGATCCCGGACTTGGCGAGCGCCACGCCGGACAGAAGATGCATCAGCGCATGGTCGGAGCGTTCCCCGCCGAGCGCGCCGGCCAGCACCAGCCTCGTCGCCCCGCGCGCGAGCGCTTCCTCGACCGCGATCTCGCCGTCGGTCGCCGCCTTCTGCGCCGGATAGGGCAGGCGCGGCACGCCGGGAAAATCCTCGACCGGCAGATCGGCGGAGCTGTCGAAATCGCCGACCCACAGCTCCGGCGAAAGACCCAGCACGGCCGCATGGCGCATGCCGCCGTCGGCCGCAATCGCGCGGCTTCCCGCGACCGCGGCTTTCAGCCGTTCGGTCGCGATAAGCGCCCCGCCGAGCAGGATGGTGAAGGTGCTGTGGTTCATGGCATGAGCCCATAGCCTATCTGGCCGGAAAAGGGAAAGCGCTTCCTTGAGCCGGCGCCAATGGCGATCTTGCACCCGCGCGGTCCGGCCACTAGGTTCACCGCGATTGCGAACAGACGAGAGATGCCCCATGCAGTTCACCGGTACCGCCGACTATATCGCCGACAAGGACCTGATGGTCGCCGTGAACGCTGCCATCGCGCTCGAACGGCCCTTGCTGGTCAAGGGCGAACCCGGCACCGGCAAGACCGAGCTCGCCCGCCAGGTGGCCGCGGCGCTTGGCCTCGACATGATCGAGTGGAGCATCAAGTCGACCACCAAGGCGCAACAGGGTCTCTACGAATACGACGCCGTCTCGCGCCTGCGCGACAGCCAGCTCGGCGACGAGCGGGTCAACGATGTGAAGAACTACATCCGCCAGGGCAAGCTCTGGCAAGCCTTTGCCGCCGGCAAGAAGACCGTGCTGTTGATCGACGAGATCGACAAGGCCGATATCGAGTTCCCGAACGACCTGCTGCAGGAACTCGACCGCATGGAGTTCCACGTCTACGAGACCGGCGAAACGGTGAAGGCCGCCGTCCGCCCCATCGTCATCATCACCTCGAATAACGAGAAGGAACTGCCGGACGCGTTTCTTCGCCGCTGCTTCTTCCATTATATCCGCTTCCCCGACGCCGACACGCTGGCACAGATCGTCGAGGTGCATTATCCCGGCATCAAGCAGGCCCTGATCCGCTCGGCACTCACCCAGTTCTACGAAATCCGCGAGACGCCGGGCCTCAAGAAAAAGCCCTCGACCTCGGAGGCCCTCGATTGGATCCGCCTGCTCGTCGCCGAAGACATCGACCCCGCCGACCTGCGCGCCGACCCGAAACAGGCGCTCCCCAAGCTGCACGGCGCGCTTCTGAAGAACGAGCAGGACGTGCACCTCTTCGAACGCCTGGCCTTCATGGCACGGCGGGAGCGGTAGGCCCCCCTCGTCCCCATCCCATCGTCTGTTGCTGGGATACCCCCCTCTGCCCTGCCGGGCATCTCCCCCTCCAGGGGGAGATCGGACCATGGATATCGCTCGCACGTCGCAACCGTAGAAGCCGAGGCTCCTGTTGCAGTCACCGTTTGGCATTCGGTCGGGGCGTTTGACTTGCTCACGGTGTCGGGCGGCGCGCATGCGAACGTTAGCGGTTTGGCGAGCGCCCGCCCCACGCCGATCTCCCCCCTTGAGGGGGAGATGTCCGGCAGGACAGAGGGGGGTGCCTCTTGCGCCGGCAACGAGGATAGGCACCAACCGCCCAGCCGGTACCACCGAACACTATCGGCCCCCCATTGATTCGCCGCCGCAACAGGCGTAAATAACCCCCTGTCCCGTGGTGATTTGGCCGGCCGGCTTGCAGCCACGTAAAAGAAGTCGCTAAAGGGGCCGAGGAAAGTCGTTATTTTCCCGAGCACCGGTCGCGATTTCTCGCCGCCGGTTTTATTTTGCGGTTTTTCCGCCGATGCTGGGAATGAGAAACGATGCCGATCAGGATACCCGATACGCTGCCCGCCTTCGAAACCCTCGTTCACGAGGGCGTGCGGGTCATGACAGAGACGGTGGCCATCCGACAGGATATCCGCCCGCTGCAGATCGGCCTGCTCAATCTCATGCCGAACAAGATCAAGACCGAGGTCCAGTTCGCCCGCCTGATCGGCGCCTCGCCGCTGCAGGTCGAGCTGACCCTGGTGCGCGTCGGCGGCCACAAGGCCAAGAACACGCCCGAGGAGCATCTTCTGTCCTTCTACCAGACCTGGGAGGAGGTGAAGGAGCGCAAGTTCGACGGCTTCATCATCACCGGCGCGCCGGTCGAGACGCTCGCCTATGAAGACGTGACCTACTGGGACGAGATGGAGAAGATCTTCGACTGGACCGAGACCAATGTCCATTCGACCATGAATGTCTGCTGGGGCGCCATGGCCGCCATCTATCATTTCCACAAGGTGCCGAAGCACCCGCTGAAAGAGAAGGCCTTCGGCGTCTATCGCCATCGCAACCTTTCGCCGGCTTCCGTCTATCTCAACGGCTTCTCCGACGACTTCCAGGTGCCGGTGTCGCGCTGGACCGAGGTGCGCCGTGCCGACATCGAAAAGCACCCAGAGCTCGAGATCCTGATGGAATCCGACGAGATGGGCGTCTGCCTCGTGCATGAAAAGCGCGGCAACCGGCTCTACATGTTCAACCATGTCGAATATGATTCCACCTCGCTCGGGGACGAGTATTTCCGCGACGTCCATGCCGGCGTGCCGATCAAGATGCCGCACGACTACTTCCCGCACAACGACCCGGCACTGACCCCGCTCAACCGGTGGCGCAGCCACGCCCACCTGCTGTTCGGCAACTGGATCAACGAGATCTACCAGATGACCCCCTATGACCTGCAGGCGATCGGTCTGGAGCGCTGACATGGATGCGAGCTTGGAAATACGCCCTCTGCGCCCCTCCGACGAGGCCGAATGGCGTCGCCTGTGGAAGGCCTATCTCGCCTTCTACGAGACCGAGTTGCCGGAGGAGATCTATGCCACGACCTTTGCCCGCCTGACCGGCGGTGCGCCCGGCGACTATGGCTGCCTTCTGGCCCTCGTCGACGGCCGGCCCGCCGGCCTTGCGCATTATCTCTTCCACCGCTCCTGCTGGCACATCGACAACATCTGCTATCTTCAGGACCTCTATGCCGACCCCGAAATCCGCGGCAAAGGCATCGGCCGGGCGCTGATCGAGGCGGTCTATGAGAGGGCGCGGGCCGAAGGCTCGAAGGAGGTCTACTGGATGACGCAGGACTTCAACGCCACCGCCCGCCGGCTCTACGACCGGATCGCCGAAAAGACGCCGTTCATCATCTACCAGAAGAACCTCTGACCGCCCATGTTCATCCCCTTTTTCCTGAAGCTCAAGGAAGCGCGGATCCCGGTGACGCTCCGGGAATTTCTGGCGCTTCTCGAAGGCATGGAAAAGGGGCTGGCCGACTTCGACACCGAGGCCTTCTACTTTCTCGCCCGCACGGCCCTCATCAAGGACGAGCGCCATATCGACCGCTTCGATCGCGTCTTTGCCGAGATGTTCGGCGGGCTCGAGCTGCTGTCGGGCTCAGGCGACGGCGCCGATCCCGTGCCGATCCCCGAGGAATGGCTGAGGAAGCTTGCCGAGAAGCACCTGTCGGAGGAAGACAAGAAGCTGATCGAATCGCTTGGCGGCTTCGACAAGCTGATGGAGACCCTGCGCCAGCGCCTCGAGGAGCAGAAGGGACGCCATCAGGGCGGCTCGAAATGGATCGGCACCGCCGGCACCTCGCCGTTCGGCGCCTATGGCTACAATCCCGAGGGTGTGCGCATCGGCCAGAACGAGAGTCGCCATCGCCGCGCCGTCAAGGTCTGGGACAAGCGCGAGTTCCGCAATCTCGACGACACGGTCGAACTGGGCACCCGCAACATCAAGGTGGCGCTTCGCCGCCTGCGCCGCTTCATCCGTGAAGGGGCCGCCCAGGAATTCGACCTCGCCGGCACGATCCGCGCCACCGCCGAGCACGGCTATCTCGACGTCCAGACCCAGCCGGAGCGGCGCAATGCCGTCAAGCTTCTGATGTTCTTCGATATCGGCGGCTCGATGGACGACCATGTGCGCACCGTGGAGGAGCTGTTTTCCGCCGCCCGATCCGAATTCCGTCACATGGACTATTTCTACTTCCACAACTGCCCCTATGAGCGGGTGTGGAAGGACAATCGCCGCCGCCTGGCCGAGGTCATCCCCACCGAGGAGGTCATCCGCACCTTCGGGCCGGACTACCGGCTGATCTTCGTCGGCGACGCCGCGATGAGCCCTTACGAGATCAGCCAGCCGGGCGGGTCGGTTGAACATTGGAACAAGGAGCCCGGTGCGGTGTGGATCGACCGGCTGACCAGCCATTTCCGCCGCAGCCTGTGGATCAATCCGCTGAGGCAGGACTATTGGGGCTACACCCAGTCGGTCGGCATGATACGCCAGCTGATGGGAAACCGGATGTATCCGCTGACGCTCGGCGGCCTGGAAGAGGCGGCGCGCGAACTGGCAAAGTGACGGCCTGAGCGCCGGGATCGGGGAGAAGGCATGACGGCACGGGAAATCTTCGGTACGACCCGCACGGGCGAGACGGTCGAACGGGTGCGGCTCTCGGGCGGCGGCCTCACGGCCCATATCATCACCTTCGGCGCTGCCATCCAGGACCTGAGGCTCGCCGGCCACGAGGCCCCGCTGGTGCTCGGTTTCGAGCGCTTCGAGGACTACGAGCAGCATTCCCCCTATTTCGGCGCAACGCCGGGCCGCTGCGCCAACCGCATCGCCCATGGCCGCTTTGCGATCGACGGCCGGGATTACCAGCTGGAACTCAACGAGCGCGGCACCACCCACCTGCATGGCGGCTCGACCGGCACGGCCCGCATGAACTGGCGGATCGTCGATCTCGACACGGACCACGTGACCCTGGAGGTCGTCGATCCGGACGGGCGCGCCGGCTATCCCGGCAATTGCACCATCCGCGCGACCTATGCACTGAAGGACGACGGTCTGCTCTCGGTCGTCTACGAAAGCGAAACCGACCGGGCGACGCCGGTCAATGTCTGCCAGCACGCCTATTTCAACCTCGACGGCCGGCCCGACATTCTCGGCCACGACCTGATGATCGCCGCCGATCACTATCTGCCGGTCGACCGCGACCTGATCCCGACCGGGGAGCAGCGCCCGGTCGCAGGCACACCCTTCGATTTCCGCGAAATGGCGCCGATCGCGCGCAAGCAGGACGGCCGCCAGGTGGCCTACGACCACAATTTCTGCCTGGCGCCGGAGCGGGGGCCCAAGCATTCGGTGGCGCTGGCGCGCAGCATCAATTCCGGCGTGACGATGGAGGTGCGCACCACCGAACCCGGCGTGCAGTTCTATGCCGGCGTCTATCTCGACGTGCCGGTCCCCGGCCTCGAAGGCCGCATCTACGGCCCCTTCGCCGGCTTCTGCCTGGAGACTCAGGTCTGGCCGGACGCGATCAACCACGCCGGCTTCCCCAGCGCCGTGCTGCGCCCGGGCGAGATCCTGCGCCAGGAAACCGACTACGTGTTTTCGAAGAGCTGAGACGCCCGGCCTTCGGGCCGCGCCGAGGGCGCGAACGCCAAAAACCGCCGGAACGGTTCGTTATTAACATCGATAGCATGAGAGAGAAACTGGAGCGGGTGAGGCGATTCGAACGCCCGACCCCAACCTTGGCAAGGTTGTGCTCTACCCCTGAGCTACACCCGCTCATATCCGCGATCCTGGGGTAGTCGGTGGATCGTGGGCCGCCGTTTCTTGCGGCGACGGGCGCTATATGGCCCAATCATTTTTCAAATGCAACAGGGAAATGACGAAATTTTCGAGAAAAATTCCGGTCTCTTTTTCGCGGCCCGCAAACGCCCGCAAACGCGGGCTTTTGACGCCGCCCGGCGTTGCCAAGGCTTGAGCGGCCCCGTATCAATTCCGGCCGGACGCCGTCGCGTCCTCCGTTTTTGAAAGCTGAAGACCGAGAAAGAAGCCCCCGATGTCCGCACAACCGAAGACCGCCGAAGATCTCTATCGTTTCCTGGACGAGCTGGGGATCCGCCACCAGACCAAGCATCATGCGCCGGTCTTCACGGTGGCCGAATCGGTGGCGCTGCGCGACGAAATTCCCGGCGGCCACACCAAGAACCTGTTCGTCAAGGACAAGAAGGACCGCTTCTTCCTGCTGACGGTCGAGGAGAATGCCGTCGTCGACCTGAAGACCGTGCACACGGTGATCGGCGCGGCGAGCCGCGTCTCCTTCGGCAAGCCGGAAAAGCTGATGGAATATCTCGGCGTCATTCCGGGCTCGGTCACGGTCTTCGGCGCGCTCAACGACACCGGCCACGACGTTACCTTCGTGCTCGACAAGGACCTGATGGAGCACGACATCATCAACGGCCACCCGCTGTCCAACGACGCCACGACCTCGATCGGCCGCGACGACCTCCTGCGCTTTCTCGAGGCCACCGGCCATACGCCGCTTGTCTTGAAAGTCACGGCCTGACATACGATCTTAAGCGGAAAAACGGCCCCTTGCGGCCTGTAGATGCGGGAGACGAGCGATGAGCGACAACAGCAATCCCTATGGCGGCTATGGCAGCCAGATGACGGCCCAGGCGCATTTCGGTGGCAGCCCGTCGCCTTCGGCCGCCCCGGCCGGCCTCGTCAAGGACACGACCACCGCCGGCTTTGCCAAGGACGTGCTCGAGGAATCGCGCAACCAGCCGGTGCTCGTCGATTTCTGGGCGCCCTGGTGCGGTCCGTGCAAGCAGCTCGCCCCGGTGATCGAGAAGGTGGTCACGGAAGAGAAGGGCCGCGTCAAGCTGGTCAAGCTCAACATCGATGACCATCCCTCCATTCCGGGTCAGCTCGGCATCCAGTCGATCCCGGCCGTCGTTGCCTTCGTCAACGGCCGTCCGGTCGACGGCTTCATGGGTGCGGTGCCCGAAAGCCAGATCCGCCAGTTCATCGACAAGGTGGCGGGCCCGGCCGGCGCCGATCAGGCCGCCGAGATCGAAGCCGCCCTTGCCGAGGCTGCGACCCTTCTCTCCGCCGGTGACATCAACGGCGCCGCCCAGCTTTACGGCGCGGTCCTGCAGGCCGATCCGGACAATGCCAAGGCCGCGGCCGGCATGGCCGAGTGCATGCTCGCCGCCGGCCAGCACGAGCGCGCCCGCGAACTCGTCACCGGCATGCCGGACGAACACCGCAAGGCGCCCGAGGTGCAGGCCGTGTCGAAGAAGATCGAGCAGATCGAGGAGGCCCGCAAGCTCGGCGATCCAAATGCGCTCGAACACGCGCTGGCGCTCAATCCCGACGATCACGCCGCCCGCATGAAGCTCGCCAAGATCCTCAACGTATCGGGCAAGCGCGAGGAAGCCGCCGAGCACCTGCTGATGATCATGAAGCGCGACCGCAGCTTCGAGGACGACGGCGCCCGCCGCCAGCTGCTGGAATTCTTCGAGGCCTGGGGCCCGAAGGATCCGGCGACGATTATGGCGCGGCGCAAACTGTCGTCCATCCTGTTTTCGTAAGGCGCTCGCGGGCGCGCGCCCTTGAGTTTTGCGTGGCGCGAACCACATAAAAAAGAGATGCAGCGGCCCGTTTCGGGCCGCGCGGGAATGGGGTTTCCATGCAAGTCGGCAATGCCAGATATCTGAACGCCAACGACCTGCCGGAGATATTGCCGGTCTTTCCCATTTCCGGCGTCCTGCTTTTGCCCGGCGGCCAGCTGCCGCTCAATGTCTTCGAGCCGCGTTATCTCGCCATGTTCGATGCGGCGATCGCCGGAAACCGGCTGATCGGTATGATCCAGCCGTCGCTGACCGAAGGGCTGACGGGCGACATCCTGCCGGAACGACCGGCCCTCTGTCAGGTCGGTTGCATCGGCCGCATCACCTCGCTCACCGAGACCGGCGACGGTCGTTACCTCACCACGCTCGGCGGCGTCTGTCGCTTCCGCCTGCTCGACGAAGTCAGCGCGTCCACGCCCTATCGCAGCTTCCGCATCGCCCCCTTCATCACCGACCTCAAGGGCGGGCCGGAGGAGGAGGCGAGCGTCGACCGTCCGGGGCTTTTGTCGGCCTTCCGCGCCTATCTCGACGCCAACAAGCTGGAAGCGGACTGGGAAAGCGTCGAGCGCGCCAGCAACCTCACCCTCGTCAATTCGCTGTCGATGATGTCGCCCTTCGGCCCGGCCGAAAAGCAGGCCCTGCTCGAGGCGCCGGACCTGAAGACCCGCGCCGAAACCCTGATCGCCATCACCGAGATCGTGCTTGCCCGCACCTTCGGCGATCCCGACACCCGGCTGCAGTAGGGACAGGTCCATGGACACGCCCACCAGCAAGGTCGACGTCAAGCTGCTCGAACTGCTCGTCTGCCCGCTGACGCAGGGCCGCCTGTCCTATGATCGCGAACGCAACGAGCTGATCTCGGAGCGCGCCCGGCTCGCCTATCCGATCCGCGACGGCATCCCGATCATGCTGGTCTCGGAAGCCCGCAAGATCGAGGAGTAGTGCGTCCAGCGGCGGGCAAAGTGGCGCCACTTGTGCATTCTCCCCGTCAGAACGCCAGGGCAATCGCATATGGATTTTGAGCAGCGCCCGAAGCAGGCTCCCTCTTCTCCCCCGCGGGGAGAAGGTGGCCCGCAGGGCCGGATGAGGGGGGCGCGAAGCGCACAAGGTGTGCCGGGCAGCCCCCTCATCGCCTCGCATACGTTCGGCACTTCTCCCCGCGGGGGAGAAGAGGGAGGCCGTAGCCGCCACAGACATCCCATATGCGATTACCTTGGTCAGAACGGGGAGAAGGTGCCGGCAGGCGGATGAGGGGCAGCAGGCACCCTCGCTCAGATCGTCTCGCCGGCCAGCAGTTTCGGCCGGCCGCCATCGCCGGTGCCGGCCGCCTCGCGGATGAAATAGGATTTCAGCCCCGGCAGCCGGTCGACAATCCCCAGCCCGACGTCGCGCAGCACGCGCAGCGGCGTGAAGTCGTTGGAGAACATGCGGTTGAGGACGTCGGTCGTGACCCCCATGCGGAAAGTATCGAAGCGCCGCCAGGTCTGGTAGCGCTCGAGCACGTTCAAATCGCCGATGTCGAGGCCAAGACGGTCGGCGTCGACGATCGTCTCGGCGAGCGCGGCAACGTCCTTGAAGCCGAGATTGAGGCCCTGCCCGGAGATCGGATGGATGCCGTGCGCGGCGTCACCGGCCAGCGCCAGATGCGGCGCGACGAACTCGCGCGCCAGCGTCAGCCCGAGCGGAAAGGCCCGCCGGTCGCCGGTCGCGCGGATCGTCCCCAGCTTGTGGCCGAAGCGGCGCTCCAGCTCTTCCTCGAACACCAGGTCGTCGGAGGCGACCAGCCGGTCGGCATCGGCCGTGCGCTCGGTCCACACCAGCGAGGAGCGATTGCCCTTGAGCGGCAGGATGGCGAAGGGACCGGACGGCAGGAAATGCTCCTCGGCGCAGCCCTCGTGCGGCCGCTCATGCTCGACGGTGGTGACGATGCCCGACTGGCCGTAGTCCCAGGTGACGGTCTTGATGCCCACCATGTCACGCAGCTTAGAGCGCACGCCGTCGCAGGCGACCACGAGGCGCGCCGACAGCAGGCTGCCGTCGGAAAGGCCAAGTTCGGCCGATGGCCCGGTATTGCGAAATCCGGTGGCGCGCACGCCGTGGCGGATACGGATGCCGAGTTCATCGCAAAGCCCGCGCAGGGCACCGACCATGGCGACATTCGGGATCATGTGGGCGAAGGGCCGCCCCTCCTCCACCGCGCCGTCGAAAGTCAGGAACACCGGCCTGACCGGATCGGCCGTCTTCGAATCGGTGACGATCATGCGGGTGATCGGCTGCGCCTCGGGCTCGATGCGGTCCCAGATACCGAAGACCTCCAGCATCTTGGTCGCCGCCGCAATGATCGCCGAAGCGCGGGGATCCTTCTTCCAGGCCTCTTCGGGCGCCGCCTCGATCACTTCGACGCCAAGGTGCGGCGCCGCCTGCTTGACCGCGACCGCGACCGAAAGGCCGACATAGCCACCCCCGACGACCAGCAAATCCAGCATGGCGAACTTCCTTTGCCCTTGTGCATATCCGTGCTCCTATATAGAGCAGCCTTGAACTAGTTCCTACAGGCGGAGCCGCGCAATCATGTCGAAATCGAGTGAAAAACCGAGCACCATGGACCGGTTGATCGAGACGCTGAATGTTGAAAAGCTCGAGGAAAACCTGTTTCGCGGCAAGAGCCCGCAGAATGGCTGGCAACGCGTCTTCGGCGGCCAGGTCATCGCCCAGGCGCTGATGGCGGCGCAGCGCTGCGTCGAGATCGACCGGCGCGTGCATTCGCTGCATGCCTATTTCGTCCGCCCCGGCGACCCGTCGGTGCCGATCATCTTCCAGGTCGAGCGCACCCGCGACGGCTCGAGCTTCACCACCCGCCGCGTCGTCGCGGTCCAGCACGGCAAGACCATCTTCGCCATGTCCTGCTCCTTCCAGGTCGAGGAACCGGGCTATGACCACCAGATGGTCATCCCCAAGGTGCCGCAGCCCGAGGAACTGATGGGCGAAAACAAGTTCCGCGAGATCTTCCTTGCCCAGGCGCCCGAAACGGTGAAGCGCTACTGGGGCCGCGAGCGCCCGATCGAGATCCGGCCGGTCTCTCTCACCCACTATATCAGCGACGAGAAGCTGGAGCCGAATGCGCATATCTGGGTGCGCACCACCGGCCCGGTGCCCGACGATCATCATTACCAGTCGGCGATCCTTGCCTATCTGTCGGACATGACGCTGCTCGACACCTCGCTCTATCCGCACGGCACCTCGATCTTCAATCCCGAGATCCAGCCGGCGAGCCTCGACCACGCCATGTGGTTCCACCGGCCCTCTAGGCTCGATGACTGGCTGCTCTACACCCAGGACAGCCCGAGCGCATCGGGTGCGCGCGGCATGACCCGCGGCAGCATCTACGGCCGTGACGGCACGCTGATCGCCTCCGTCGCCCAGGAAGGCCTGATCCGCAAAAGGGCAGACGCCTAAAACGACGGCAATCACACAGAATTGCACATATTTTGTGCGCTCACGCGCCAATCAAATGCCCGTTTATTAGATCCGCTTCGCATAGTCTTTAGATTTCAATAACTTATTAGACCACTTCAAACTGGCACATACTTTGAATGTCATCCGGCAGTCACCGGCGCCTTCTCTTGCCGGAGGCAGGAGAGTCGGCTCGGGGCCGAGGACAAGCAAAGGATGGGAACCAGATGAAGATTGTGATGGCCATCATCAAGCCGTTCAAGCTGGATGAGGTGCGCGAAGCCCTCACCGCTGTTGGCATTCAGGGCCTGACCGTGACCGAAGTGAAGGGTTACGGCCGCCAGAAGGGGCACACCGAAATCTACCGTGGCACCGAATATGCGGTGAGCTTTCTGCCGAAATTGAAGATCGAGATCGCCGTCTCGTCCGAGCTCGCGGACAAGGCCGTCGAAGCGATCGCTTCGTCCGCCAAGACCGGTCAGATCGGCGACGGCAAGATCTTCGTCTACTCGATCGATCAGGCCGTGCGCATCCGCACCGGCGAAACCAATTCTGAAGCTCTGTAAGAACGGCTGTAAGGGGAGTTGTTTCCGATGTCATTTACCAAGTTTTCTTCCGCTTTCGGGGCCATGGGCGTGGCCGCGGCCGGCCTTCTGGCGCCGGCCCTCGCCTTTGCCCAGGAAGCCGCCCCTGCCGCTGCCGAAGCGGCAGCCGCTGTGGCCGCTGCTCCGGTTCCCTACAATGGCGACACCACCTTCATGTTTATCAGCACGCTTCTCGTGCTGTTCATGCTGATGCCCGGCCTCGGCCTGTTTTACGGTGGCCTCGTGCGCGCCAAGAACATGCTCTCGGTGCTGATGCAGTGCACCATGGTCGGCGCCGTCATGATGCTGGTCTGGGTCATTTACGGCTATTCCTTCGCCTTCGGCGGCTCGACCAACGCCTTCTTCGGCGGCACGGCGAAGCTCTTCCTCGCGGGCATCACTCCGGATTCGACGGCAGCGACCTTCTCGGACGCCGTCATTCCGGAATACATCTTCATGCTCTTCCAGATGACCTTCGCAGCCCTGACCCCGGCCCTGATCGTCGGCGCCTTTGCCGAACGCATCAAGTTCTCGGCAGCGGTTCTGTTCTGCGTGCTCTGGGCCACCTTCGTATACTTCCCCGTTGCCCACATGGTCTGGGACGCAAACGGCCTGCTGTTCGGCTGGGGCGCGCTTGATTTCGCCGGCGGTACCGTCGTCCACATCAATGCCGGTGTTGCGGGTCTGATCGGTTCGATCATGGTCGGCAAGCGTATTGGCTACGGCAAGGACATGATGGCTCCGCACTCCATGACGCTCACCCTCGTCGGTGCCGCCATGCTGTGGCTCGGCTGGTTCGGCTTCAATGCCGGCTCGAACCTCGAAGCATCCGGCGGTGCAATGCTGGCAACCGTCAACACCTTCATCGCAACCGCCGCAGCCATCGTCTCGTGGGCCGTCGTCGAAACCTTCACCCGCGGCAAAGCCTCGATGCTCGGCGCAGCTTCCGGCATGATCGCCGGCCTCGTCGCCATCACGCCGGCCGCCGGCATTGCCGGTCCGATGGGCGCCATCGTCATGGGCCTGCTGGTTTCGCCGCTGTGCTACTTCTTCGTCGCCGTCATCAAGAACAAGTTCGGCTATGACGATACCGCTGACGTCTTCGGCGTCCACGGCATCGGCGGCCTGTTCGGCGCACTGGCAACCGGCATCTTCGCATCCGCATCGCTGGGCGGTATCGGCTATGCCGAAGGCGTAACCATGGGCGGTCAGTTCCTGACCCAGGTCAAGGCTGTGCTCGTCACCCTCGTCTGGTGCGGTGTCGGCTCCGTTGTCCTCTACAAGGTTGTTGACCTGATCGTCGGCCTGCGTGTGCCCGTCGAAGCCGAACGCGAAGGTCTCGACCTAGCCTCGCACGGCGAAGCCGCCTACCACAACTGATCCATCCCGCCGCGCCGGCCACCGGCGCGGCACCTTGACCCGTTGCGGCCGCCGCAAGGTGTGCCGTCACTGCCCGGACCTCACGGTTCGGGCTTTTTTCATCCCCTCGCCTACCGCCATGGTTAATGCCGTATTAACCCTCGCGCATGTACTGTGACGAAAGCCATGGTCGGGCGCATCTGCGCTCAGCCGTCTTCTGGCAGCACGCACGCACACGGATGGGCAGACAGATGAACAGAGGCAATTCGCCCGCGATGGAGGAACAGTCCAGCCGCTTCGCGCTTACGGCATTCGTCGTCCGGCAGCTGCTGGCGTTGCTGGGATTCGTGCTGTTTCTCGGCCTTGTTCTCGCCGTTGCCGCGCTCGCAAGCTGGAACGTCGCCGATCCGAGCCTGTCCTATGCCACCGCCAACGAGCCGACCAACATCCTGGGCTATGGTGGCGCGGTCTTTGCCGACATCATGCTGCAGTTCTTCGGCCTATCGAGCCTGCTCGCCCTACTGCCAGTGCTCGCCTGGTCGCTGGCGCTGATTACCGGCCGCCCGCTCCACCGCATTCCCGCCCGCCTGGGCGCCTGGGCCGTGGGCTCGATCGTCGCCTCCGCCGTCGTCGGCTGCTTTCCGCCGCCGGCCACCTGGCCGATCCCCAACGGCATTGGCGGCGTCTTCGGCGACATGATCCTGCGCTTTCCCGGTCTGTTCATCGGCGCCTATCCGACCGGCACCTTCTCCATGGTACTGGGCGGCATCCTCGCCCTGCCGGCCGCCTTTCTGCTGCTGTTTGCTTCCGGCCTGATCGGACGGGAAATCGCCGATGACGACGCCGTCGAAGCCCCGGTCGAGCGGCGCAAGCCCGTCGCCCGCGCCATCGAAGACGAGGACGAAGACGATGACCGCCAGGGCCCGATCGCCCTTGCCCTCGGCGCCTTCGCCCACAACTGGTACACGATCCGGGCGCGCACCCGCCGTCTGTTCGGCCTGAAGCCCGCCGAACGCAGCCGCCGTTTCGAACAGCCTTACGACTTCAACGAGGACGAGTTCGGCACGCTCAATGAGCCGGTCCGTCCCAAGGCGGTCCATCCCGGCGAGCGGCGCGAACCCTCGCTCGATGCCGTGCCCTTCTCACCGACCCGCGTCGCCCCGCCCGCGCGCCACGTCCTGTCGCCGCCGCCGATTGCCGGCGACGACGACGATTTCGATGACGATGCCTTCGACCTCGACGGCCTACCGCGTCCGGCCGGCATCCTTCCCGATGACGGTCAGTGGACACCGGCCGCAAACGCATCGCCGCGGGCCACCTCGCCGCGCGTCGTCGCACCGGCCGCGCGGCCGAAGCCCGGCGCCCGCGTCGAACGCGACGCCCAGGGCACGCTTCTCAGGCCCGACGGCTTCCAGCTTCCCTCCGTGCACCTCCTCGCCGAACCGAAGGCGATCGCCCGCGACGCGACCCTGTCGGCCCATGCGCTCGAACAGAATGCCCGCATGCTCGAAGGCGTGCTGGAGGACTTCGGCGTCAAGGGCGAGATCATCCAGGTGCGGCCCGGCCCCGTCGTCACCCTCTACGAACTGGAGCCGGCGCCCGGCATCAAGTCGTCGCGCGTCATCGGCCTGGCCGACGACATCGCCCGCTCGATGAGCGCGATCGCCGCCCGCGTCGCCGTCGTTCCCGGCCGCAATGCCATCGGCATCGAACTGCCGAACCAGACGCGCGAGACCGTCTATCTGCGCGAGCTGATCGGCAGCCGCGACTTCGACGGCAACAAGGCCAAGCTCGCCATGGCGCTCGGCAAGACGATCGGCGGCGAGCCGGTCATCGCCGATCTCGCCAAGATGCCGCATCTGCTCGTCGCCGGCACCACCGGTTCGGGCAAGTCGGTCGCCATCAACACGATGATCCTGTCGCTCGTCTACCGGCTGCCGCCGGAGAAGTGCCGGCTGATCATGATCGACCCGAAAATGCTCGAACTCTCCGTCTATGACGGCATTCCGCACCTGCTCTCCCCTGTCGTCACCGATCCGAAGAAGGCCGTCGTCGCGCTGAAATGGACGGTGCGCGAGATGGAAGAGCGCTACAAGAAGATGTCGAAGATCGGCGTGCGCAACATCGACGGCTTCAACAGCCGCGTCGAGCAGGCGCTTGCCAAGGGCGAGGTGCTGACGCGGACCGTGCAGACCGGCTTCGACCGCCAGACCGGAGAGGCGATCTACGAGACCGAGGAATTCGATCTCCAGCCGATCCCCTATATCGTCGTCATCATCGACGAAATGGCCGACCTGATGATGGTCGCCGGCAAGGACATCGAAGGCGCCGTGCAGCGGCTCGCCCAGATGGCCCGCGCCGCCGGCATCCATGTCATCATGGCCACCCAGCGCCCCTCCGTCGACGTGATCACCGGTACGATCAAGGCCAACTTCCCGACCCGCATCTCGTTCCAGGTCACCTCCAAGATCGACAGCCGCACCATTCTCGGCGAGCAGGGCGCCGAACAGCTGCTCGGCATGGGCGACATGCTCTACATGGCCGGCGGCGGCCGCATCCAGCGCGTCCATGGCCCCTTCGTCTCCGACACGGAAGTCGAGGAGATCGTCGCCTACCTCAAGACGCAGGGCTCGCCGCAATATCTCGACGCAATCACCATCGACGAGGATGACGACGAGGGCGGCGGCGGCGGTCCGGCGGGGACGGCCGCACTCGGCGAATCGGACGACCCTTACGACCAGGCTGTGGCCATCGTGCTGCGCGACGGCAAGGCCTCGACCTCCTACGTCCAGCGCCGCCTCGGCATCGGCTACAACCGCGCCGCCTCGCTGATCGAACGCATGGAGAAGGAAGGCATCATCGGCCCGGCCAACCATGCCGGCAAGCGCGAAATCCTGGTCCCCACAGAGGCCGACATCATCGAACGGTGAACCAAGCGGCCCGCCGGGCGTTGCCTTGCGAGGCGCGACCGGTCGCCGCACCGCTATGACCCGATCGGTCATGAAGACGCCGTCTTCTTTGGCGATTGAGGCAAGACATGAAGGAGTTCCGGATGACTGAACACGATTTTGACCGCATGGCGAAGCTTACGGCTGCGACGACGCGCCGGCAGCTGGTTGCCGGCGCCGCCGCCTGTGTCGGCCTTGCCGCCCTGCCGCTTCCGGCGCTCGCCGCCGCCGATCCCTCGGCGGCGCAGAGAATTGCCGACCATTTCTCCTCGGTGAAGACGATGATGGGCGAGTTCGTCCAGTTCGGCCCGCGCGGCGAACAGACGGGCGGCAAGTTCTTCATCCAGCGTCCCGGCAAGCTGCGCTTCAACTACGAAAAGCCCTCGCCGATGCGCGTCATCGCCGACGGCAAGAATGTCGTCATCGGCAATGTGAAGCTGAAGACCTGGGATCTTTATCCGCTGTCGAAGACGCCGCTCAGCCTCCTGCTCTCCGACAAGATCGACCTCGGCAACAAGATGGTGCGCGACGTCAAGCAGGAAGCCGACCTCACCACCATCGTGCTCGGCGACAAGACGATCTTCGGCGATTCGACCATCACGCTGATGTTCGACCCCAAGACCTTCGACCTGCGCCAGTGGACGATCACCGACGTCCAGGCCAAGGACACCTCGGTGATGATCTTCAACGTCCAGAACGGCGTCGCGCTCGACCCGAGCGTCTTCGAAATCCCCTACGCCGACGTCCACAGCCAGAAGCGCTGACATCGGCCCTGCGCTGTGGAGAACGGGCGCCCCGCGGCCGCGGCGGCGCCCTTTTGCTGTTCAGCCCCGGCAAAATTGCCTAAGCCTCAAGGCCTAGCGGGAGCAGAACGTCATGGACCTTTCGATCACCACCTGGAACATCAACTCCGTCCGGCTGCGGCTGCCGCTGGTCGAGGACTTCTTGAAACAGGCAAGGCCCGACATCCTGTGCCTGCAGGAGATCAAGTGCCAGAACGACGAGTTCCCGGCCGAGGCGCTGAAGGCGCTCGGCTATGACAACATCATCCTGCACGGCCAGAAGGGCTATCACGGCGTGGCGATCGCCTCACGTTTCCCGCTGGCTGAGGACCATCGCCAGGACTATTGCGGCGTCGGCGATGCCCGCCACATCTCGGCGATCTTCGAATGGGGCGGACGGCGCATCCGCATCCATAACTTCTACGTGCCCGCCGGCGGCGACGAGCCGGACCGCACGATCAACCCGAAATTCGGCCACAAACTCGATTTCATCCGCGAGATGCGGGACCTGAAGGCCGATGCCGAACCCGGCGTCTCGGCGATCCTCGTCGGCGACCTCAACATCGCCCCACTCGAAAACGACGTCTGGTCGCACAAGCAGATGCTGAAGGTGATCAGCCACACACCGGTCGAGACCGAAGGTCTTCTGGAGGTCATGCGCGCGGGCGGCTGGGTCGATCTGATGCGCCATCACGTGCCGGCCGACCAGAAACTCTATACCTGGTGGAGCTACCGCGCCAAGGACTGGGCCGCCGCCGATCGCGGCCGCCGCCTCGACCATGTCTGGTCCTCGCCCGACCTCACCGATCATCTGCGTTCGATCGATATCCTCAAGGAAGCCCGCGGCTGGGACCGCCCATCCGACCACGTGCCGGTGACAGCCCGATTTTCGCTTTGACGGCATGGCGCTTTCGCCGGTCATTCGCCGGCTTCGTGACAGCGCCGGCCAAGGCCGGACCCATGCCGCCGCTGGATGACGGCCGCATGCCGCCTGACATACTGAGGGGGATTATTCGAACCGGCCAGCCATTGCCGCGGCGCCATCGATCAGGCTGCCGATCGCCGCGCGGATGCGGGTCTCCACCAGTGCCGCCATGTCGGGATATTCCTCGAGCAGCCGGTGAAACAGCGCCCGGGTGATGCGGATGACGTCGCCGTCCTCCAGCGCGACCGCGGTGAACTTGCGCTCGACCATGGTCACCAGCGCCAGTTCCGACAGCATCACGCCGGGCCCCGCCACGCCCTCGACCTTGGCCTTGCCGCCGCGCGCCAGCGTCGACAGCTCGAAACGGCCCCGCGTCACCACATAGGCGCATTCGGCCGGCGATTTTTCGCGAAACAGCGCCTGCCCCTTGCCCACCGGCCGATGCTCGGCGCCGAACGCGATCAGCCGCAGTTGGTCGGGGGACAGACCGGCAAACAGCGGCACCTTGGCCAGAATCGCGATGTCGTCGGCAAGCGCCATGAAGCTCTCCGCAAATCAGGGAACGATCTTGTAGCCGCCGTTCTCGGTGACCAGAATCTCGGCATTGGAAGGATCGCGCTCGATCTTCTGGCGCAGGCGATAGACATGGGTTTCGAGCGTATGGGTGGTCACACCCGAATTATAGCCCCAGACCTCTTCCAGAAGCACGTCGCGCGTCACCACCTTCTGGCCAGCGCGATAGAGATAGCGGATGATCGCCGCTTCCTTCTCGGTGAGCCGGATCTTCTTGCCGTCCTCGGTGGTGAGCAGCTTCTGGCTCGGCTTGAACAGATAGGGGCCGACGCCGAAGGTCGCGTCCTCGCTCTGTTCGTGCTGGCGCAGCTGGGCCCGGATGCGCGCGAGCAGCACCGCAAAGCGGAAGGGCTTGGTGACATAGTCGTTGGCGCCGGCTTCCAGACCGAGGATCGTGTCGGAATCGGTGTCGTGGCCGGTCAGCATGATCACCGGCGCCTTGAAGCCGCCCTTGCGCAGCAGCTTCACCGCCTCGCGCCCGTCCATGTCGGGAAGCCCGACATCCATGATCAACAGGTCCACCTGGCCGCTGCGCGCCGCCTGCAGGCCCTTGGCCGCCGTATCGGCCTCGCTGAGCGAGAATTCCTCAAAGAGCGAAAGCTGTTCGACCAGCGTCTCGCGCAGGTCGTTGTCGTCATCCACGAGGAGAATGGTCCGCACTGTCATGAGATCTTCCTACTCCGGCTCGTCTCCGCCCGCCACCGGTGTCTTGAGGAAACACCGCCCTGGCCACCGGAAATCTGTGTGACACGCCCGTGGGCATGGTCGAAGTGCTATGAATACACCGTTCTTCACAGGCAAGGCAAAATCTTGTGACCAGGACGGCGCAAGTCAAGGCACGAGCAGGGAAAAACCGCAGCGGCCCTTGCGCGCCTCGGCCGTTGGCATGCGCCGGGCTTCCTTGAGGCGCCGGCGCACCGCGTATCGGGTGTGCCAACCGCCGGCCGGATGCCGCCCCTCAACCGAGCGAGCGCGGGGTGACGAACCGCACGAGCCGGCCGCTACCGAAGCTTGCCGACGTCCAGTCGCCGACGGCCAGATCGAAGATGGCCAGCCCGGCCGTCGGATATTTCTCTGCCATCGCCGTCTTCGCCGGGGCGTCGCTTTGCGCGCCGCAGAGCCCAAGCGCCAGTTCCTGCGTGCCGGGATTATGGGCCAGCATCAAAACCGTCTTCGGTTCCGCGCCGACGGTCTTCAACACGTCCAGCATCTCTTGCGGGCTTGCGGCATAGAGCGCCGGCTCGGCTCGCATCTTGGGCTTCGACGGCAGCCGCTCGCGCACGAGCGCCCAGGTTTCCTGCGTGCGCCGGGCGGAGGAGACCAGCGCCAGGTCGGGAACGAGCCCCTCGCGCGCCAGATAGTCGCCGATCAGCTTGGCCGCCTCCCGGCCGCGGCCGTTGAGCGGACGCTCCTCGTCGACGACACCCTCCGGCCATGCCGATTTGGCATGGCGCAGCAGCAGCAGCCTGAGCGGCGCCTGCGGCCCGCGCTTGTCAGTCTCCGCCGCCACGACGGTTCCTCCCCACGATGATTCACATGAAACAGGCCCCATTCTGAGACCTGTGCGATCGTCATTCTAGAGGCTGACGCAGATCGCGCCAGCCGCCACGATGACGCAAGCGGCAAGCCTTCGCGCCGTCAGCCGTTCCCCGAGGAACAGCGCACCGATCAGCACCGCAAACACCACACTCGTCTCGCGCACGGCGGTCACGAGCCCAGCCGGCGCGAAGGAATAGGCGACCACCACCAGACCGTAAGCCGCGAGCGCCACCACCCCGCCGCCGAGCGCCTTCCAGGTGACCGGGGAACGGAAATCGATCGTCAGCCCGCGCCGGACGACGGCGAAGGTAACAGCCAGCAGCAGGCCGTAGAGGAACAGCACCCACATGGCATAGGCCACAGGCACGGCAACGAGCCGAACGCCCTTGGAATCGACCGTCGAATAGCAGGCGATGATCAGGCCGGTGGCGAGCGCGAAGGCGAGCGAGGCATTGCCGGCCCGCGCCTTGCCGAGCGACAGGCTCATGATGCCGGCGGCCACCAGCAAGACCCCCACCGTCTGGAACGGCCCGAGGATCTCGCCGAAGAACAGGAACCCACCGAGCGTCACCAGCAAGGGCACCGTGCCGCGCACGATCGGATAGACCTGTCCGAGCTCGCCATGGCGATAGGCGGCAACGAGAAACAGGCTGTAGCCGACCTGCAGCAGTGACGACAGCAGGATGTAGAACCACGCCTCGCCCTGCGGCAGCGGCAGCAAAAGGATGAACGGCAGCGCGATCACGCTGCCGGCAAGACTCATTACCGTCACCGACCACAGCCGGTCGGCGCCGTTGCGCAGGAAGGCGTTCCAGCTCGCATGCAGGATGGCGGCGACGAGGGCAAGGCCGACGGCGATCGTGCTCACATCAGCACCGCCGGCGACAGGCAAGGGCAAGGCTGCGGCAGGGCGAAGGATTGGTGGAGGTTCATGATCGGCGCAGAGACTTTTATGACAGTTTTGTGACGGCCGGACGATAGCCACTTTGCCGCGCTTTGCAATCGCCGATCAACACCGGCAGACGTCATGCCAGAGCGCGAATGCGTCCGCCTGCTGGCTCTCAGGCAAGCGGCCTTCGAAGATCGAGGTCGGGTGGGGGCGGATCGGTGCGGCCCCGTTCACATCTCCGGCACGTCAAAGACCTCACCCGGACGCAAAGGGCGGAAACGGGTCGGGGGGATTTCTGCCGTGGCAAGGGCTTTTGCCAGGTCCTCGACCGGTGCCTCGATCGCCTCGTCGGTGAGCTGGAAGGTGCCGAAATGGTGGCCGACGGCGTGGGCGGCGTTGCACAGGCGAAAACCTTCGACGGCCTCTTGCGGGTTCTGGTGCTGGCCCTTCATGAACCAGCGCGGCTCGTAGGCGCCGATCGGCAGGATGGCGAGGCGGAAGGCGCCGTGCTTCTCGGCCGCGGCGCGATAGTTGATGCCGTCGTGAAAGCCGGTGTCGCCGATATGGTAGATCTTGCCGGCCGGGGTCGACAGTACGAAAGCGGCCCAGAGCGCCATACGCCGGTCGCGCATGCCGCGCGCCGACCAGTGATGGCAGGGCTCGGCATGGATCGACAGGCCGTCCCAGTATTGCAGATGGTCGCCCCAGTCCATGTCGGAGACCTTGGCCTCGGGCAGGGCGCGATGGATGATCGTGTCATTGCCGAGCGGCGTGACGATATGCGGGCCATGTTCCTCGACGAGGCGGGCGAGCGTCGCCAGATCGAGATGGTCGTAGTGATTGTGGGTGACGAGCACGATGTCGATCGGCGGCAGATCCTCGAAGGCGATGCCGGGGGAGGCGACGCGCTTGGGGCCGGCGAAGGAGAAGGGGCTGGCGCGGGGCGACCAGACGGGGTCGGTCAGGATGTTGAGGCCGGCGACCTGGATCAAAAGCGTGGCATGGCCGATCATGGTGACGCGCAGGTCGGTGCCATCGACCCGCTCGCGCAGCGGGGTCGAAGCGGGGGCATGGGCCACGCGTTTCGGCCAGCGGGCGCGCTTGCCATTGGCCTGCCATTTGAGAAGGTCGCGCATGCCGCCGGGCTCGACGCCTTCCGGGTTGAAGAAGCGCTTGCCGTCGAAATGGTCTGAGACCGGGCCGGTATAGTAGGGATTGGCGGGTTTGTCGGTCATGGCGGCCAGAACTGTTGCGGGAGACGTCAATCTGGGTCGGCGAGGGGCTCATTGAAAGGGCGAGCCGCGCCAAATCCGCTCTTTTCCCTGTCTGCCTTGACTTTTCCGGCCCTTTGCTGTTAATCGCCCCCAATCTGCGAAGAGACAAGCACTCCGAGCCGCCGACCGGGACCCGTCAAGGTATAAAGAGATCCCGGAGGTCAACACCCGACAGCGCGATGCGCCCTCGGGTGCCTTTTGGCTTTGCGTCTTGTTTTCGACGAGGAAAAGACCGACGTTTCGGCGATCCGAAACGATAAGGAAGAGCCGATGTTTGAAAACCTCCAGGACCGCCTTGGATCCATTCTGAATGGACTGACGGGCCGTGGCGCCCTGTCGGAAGCCGATGTTTCCGCAGCGCTGCGCGAGGTGCGCCGTGCCCTTCTGGAAGCCGACGTGGCGCTCGAGGTGGTCCGCTCCTTCACCGACAAGGTGCGCGAAAAGGCGGTCGGCACCGCGGTTCTGAAGTCGATCAAGCCCGGGCAGATGGTCGTCAAGATCGTCCATGACGAGCTCGTCGAGATGCTCGGCTCGGAAGGCGTGTCGATCGATCTCAACGCGCCGGCCCCGGTCGTTCTGATGATGGTCGGCCTGCAGGGCTCGGGCAAGACCACGACTACTGGCAAGATTGCCAAGCGCCTGACGGATCGCGAGAAGAAGAAGGTCCTGATGGCCTCGCTCGACACGCGTCGTCCGGCCGCCCAGGAACAGCTGCGCCAGCTCGGCGTCCAGACCGGCATCGACACGCTGCCGATCATCGCCGGCCAGTCGCCGACCGATATTGCCGCGCGCGCCGTCCAGGCCGCCAAGCTCGGCGGTCATGACGTCGTCATCCTCGACACCGCCGGCCGCACGCATATCGACGAGCCGCTGATGGCGGAAATGGCCGAGATCAAGGCCAAGTCGAAGCCGCACGAAATCCTGCTCGTCGCCGACAGCCTGACCGGTCAGGACGCGGTCAATCTCGCGCGCAATTTCGACGAACGCGTCGGCATTACCGGCCTGGTGCTCACCCGCATGGACGGCGACGGCCGCGGCGGTGCGGCGCTGTCGATGCGCGCCGTCACCGGCAAGCCGATCAAGCTGATCGGCGTCGGCGAAAAGATGACGGAACTCGAGGAGTTCCATCCGCGGCGCATCGCCGACCGCATCCTCGGCATGGGCGACATCGTCTCGCTGGTCGAGAAGGCGGCGGAGAATATCGACGCCGAAAAGGCGGCCGCCATGGCCGCCAAGATGGCCAAGGGCAAGTTCGACCTCGATGACCTCGCCGACCAGCTGCGCCAGATGCAGAAGATGGGCGGCATGGGCGGCATCATGGGGCTGATGCCCGGCATGTCGGGCATGAAGGACAAGATGGCCGCCGCGGGCCTGAACGACAAGCTGTTCGGCCGTCAGATCGCCATCATCCAGTCGATGACCAAGGCCGAACGGGCCAATCCCGACATCCTGAAGCATTCCCGCAAGAAGCGCATTGCGGCCGGCTCCGGCACGGATGCCGCCGAAATCAACAAGCTGCTCAAAATGCACCGCCAGATGGCCGACATGATGAAAGCCATGGGCGGCAAGGGCAAGGGCGGCATGATGAAACAGATGATGGGCGGCCTTGCCGGCAAGATGGGTCTCGGTGGCCTGGGCGGCATGGGAGGCATGCCAGACCTGTCGAACATGGATCCCAAGCAGCTGGAAGCGCTGGCCAAGCAGGCGGAAGCCGCGGGTCTCAAGCCGCCGCCGGGTCTCGGCGGCATGGGCGGATTGCCCGGTCTCGGCGGTGGACTGCCGGGTCTCGGCGGCGCCAAGCTCCCGGGTCTGGGTGGCCTGCCGGGCCTGCCGAAGAAGAAGTGAGGAGAGCGCCGTGACCGAACCGACCGTGAAGGAACAGCTTTCCGGCTACCGCCAGTCGATCGACAATATCGACGCGGCGCTGGTCCATATGCTCGCCGAACGCTTCCGCTGCACCAAGGCGGTCGGCGTGCTGAAGGCCAAATACGATCTGCCGCCGGCCGACCCGGCGCGCGAGGAATACCAGATCGCCCGCCTGCGCCACCTGGCCCAGGACGCGCATCTGGATCCGGATTTCGCCGAGAAGTTCCTGAACTTCATCATCAAGGAAGTCATCCGGCATCATGAAGCCATTGCCGCCGAACATGGCGGTGCAAGCGAAAAGACCGCCTGACGGCGATCCCGACCAAGCGGACCGCCAAAAGCGGCCCGACCCGAATGCAGACCGCCGGAAGGCGGCCCTGACGAGAACCCCGGACCGCCGGAAGGCGGCCCTAACAAGAACCAAGGAGTAAACCCATGTCCCTCAAGATTCGTCTCGCCCGCGGCGGTTCCAAGAAGCGCCCCTACTACCAGATCGTCGTTGCCGATGCCCGTTCGCCGCGCGACGGCCGCTTCCTGGAAAAGGTCGGTTCGTGGAACCCGATGCTGGCCAAGGACAATGACAAGCGCGTCGAGCTGAACGCCGACCGCATCAAGGAATGGATCGCCAAGGGCGCCCAGCCGACCGACCGCGTCCTGCGCTTCCTCGCCGAAGCCGGCATCGCCGTACGCGACGCCCGCAACAACCCGGAAAAGGCAAAGCCGGGCAAGAAGGCTCTCGAGCGCATCAAGGAAAAGGAAATGAAGGCTGCCGAAGCCGCTGCTGCCGCTGCCGAAGCCGCTGCAGAATAATCCGGCCCGCCTTTTCAGATGATCGACGGGCGGCGGGGCAACCTGCCGCCCGTTTTCCGTTTTCATTTGTCGCGCTTCGCCGTAAAAGAGCGCTGACGAACCCTTGGCCCAGCGAAAAAGACCCGAACCAATGACCAAACTCGAAAATCCCGTTCTGATGGCCGTGGTCGGCGCGGCGCAGGGCCTGCGCGGCGAGGTCCGGGTCAAGACCTTCACCGCCGATCCGCTGGCGCTCGGCGACTATGGCAATCTGCGCAGCATGGACGGCCGGGTGTTCGAGATCCTCGACATTCGCGAGGCCAAGACCGTGGTCATCGTCCGTTTCCGCGGCATCAATGACCGCAATGCCGCCGAGGCGCTGAACGGGCTCGAGCTTTACATCGAACGCGATGCACTGCCCGACGACGAGCTCGAGGAAGACGAATTCTACTATGCCGATCTCGAAGGCCTTGAGGTCTATGACGCCGAGGGGCAGCATTACGGCGCCGTGACCGGCGTCTATGATTTCGGCGCCGGCGACCTGCTGGAGCTCAAGGGGCCGGGCAAGCGTCCGGTGCTCATCCCGTTTTCGGAAGCCGCCGTGCTGGAGATCGATCTCGAAGGCGGCCGTATCCTGGTCGATCCGACCGCGGCGGGCCTGAAAGACGAGGATGAAGGCAAGCCCTATGGCGGCGCGCCGAAGGGGAAGCCGCCGCGGAACGACGCGTGAGGCAGCCTGCCATGGCCTTCAAGGCGAGCGTTCTCACTCTCTATCCCGACATGTTTCCCGGCCATCTCGGCCAGGCGCTGGCCGGCCGTGCACTGGAGCGGGGCGACTGGTCGCTGGAGGCGGTGCAGATCCGCGATTTCGCCCTCGACAAGCACAGGAGCGTCGATGACACGCCGTCGGGCGGCGGCGCCGGCATGGTGCTGAAGCCCGACGTGCTGGCGCGGGCGATCGATTCGATTGCCGATGACGGTCGTCCGCGACTGTTGATGAGCCCGCGCGGGCGGCCTCTGACGCAAAAACGCGTGCGCGAACTGAGCGAGGGCGAAGGCGTCGTCATCGTCTGTGGCCGTTTCGAAGGAGTCGACCAGCGGGTGATCGATGCGCGTCGGCTCGAGGAAGTGTCCATCGGCGACTATATTCTGTCCGGCGGCGAGCCGGCGGCGCTCACCCTGCTCGACGCCGTGGTGCGCGTGCTGCCGGGCGTGATGGGCAACCAGCTGTCGGGCGTGCACGAGAGCTTCGAGGGCGGGCTGCTCGAGCATCCGCACTATACCCGGCCGCAGGTGTTCGAGGGCCGCGAGATCCCGGACGTGCTGACCTCGGGCAATCATGCGGCGATCGAGAAATGGCGTCACGAAGAGGCGCGCAAGCTGACCGCCGAGCGGCGGCCCGACCTGCTGAAATAGCTGTTGCCTCGAGCCTGCGGGAACCCTGACCGGCCCTGCGCTTCGGGCTCAAGGGCTCTCAGCAGTCGAAATCACGCTGGATCGTTTCGTCGGCTTCGCCGATCCTTCCTCACCCCGTGACGAAATAATAGATCGCCAGGCCGAGGCCTGAGGCGACCACCAGCCAGCGCAGCAGCGCCTGTGGCGCGCGGCGGGCGATCGCGACGCCCGCATAGCCGCCGAGGCCCACGGCCGGCACCATGATCGCCGCATGCAGCCAGGAGACCGCGCCCGCGGTCGAAAAGACGATGATCGCGACGGCGGCAATCACGATCGACAGGAAATTCTTCAGCGCATTGAGGCGGTGATAGTCGCCGCCGCTTGCAAGCCCCAGCGAGGCGAGCATCATGATGCCCATGCCGGCGCCGAAGAAGCCGCCATAAAACGAGGTGATCGCCTGCAGGCCAAGGCCCAGCGGGGTGGCCGGGTGGCTCTCGACCACCTGTTTCGGCCGCAGCTTCGGCCCGGCGGCAAAGACGACGGTCGCCGCGATCAGAAGCCAGGGCACCATGGCGCGAAAGGCGGGGTTGGACAGCGAGATCAGGAACAGCGCGCCACCGAGGGCGCCGACGGCAGAGACCACGGCTAGGATCGATGCGCTCTTCCAAAGCTTTGAGATCTCGCGGCGATACGCAAACGTCGAGGTGATGTAGCCGGGAAACTGCGTGATCGAGGAGGTGGCATTGGCGGCAATCGGCGGCAGGCCGGCCAGCGTCATCGCGCCGAAGGTCAGGAAGGTGCCGCCGCCGGCGATCGCATTGACGACGCCGGAGAGGAAACCGGCGACGAACAAGAGAAGGATGGTGGCGATCGACATGTTGAAAGGCTCCTCCGGTGGTGGCAAAGGGTTAGTCGCTCGATGTCTCGACCGCAATGGCCGACCAGCCAGAAAAATGCGCGACGAGGGATGACAAACACCAGGCTTTGGTGTATTGGCCGCGTCGGAAATGGGCTGACGGCCCGTCTGCCACAACAAAGAGCATGCGTATCCGCTCGCGCCGAACTGGCAAAATCCGGAGGCTTTGACCGAAGGATGCAAGAGCGCTCTGGCTGTTTCAGAAGAACTAGAGGTTAGACATGAACATCATTCAGCAGCTGGAAGCCGAACAGGCCGCCAAGATCGAAGCCAAGCGCAAGCTCCCCGACTTCTCGGCCGGCGACACGCTCCGCGTCAACGTCACCGTCAAGGAAGGCAACCGTACCCGCGTGCAGGCCTATGAAGGCGTTTGCATCGCCCGTTCCGGCGCCGGCATCAACGAAAGCTTCACCGTTCGCAAGATCTCCTACGGCGAAGGCGTCGAGCGCGTATTCCCGGTCTACTCGCCGATGGTCGAAAGCGTCGAGATCGTTCGCCGCGGTAAGGTCCGTCGCGCCAAGCTCTACTACCTGCGCGATCGTCGCGGCAAGTCGGCTCGTATCGTCGAGAACACCGGCACCCGCGCCCGCAAGCTGAACGACGCCGAGCGCGCTGCCGTTGCCGAGGAAAAGGCACGCATCGAAGCTGAAAAGATCGCAGCCGCCCAGGCTCTGGCCGCCGAAAAGGCAGCAGCCGAAGCCGCTGAAGCCAAGGCTGCCGCCGAAGCTGCAGCCGCTGCCGAAGGCACCGCGGAATAAGACATTCCCGATCTCGGGATTGACGGACAAGGCGGCCTTTTGGCCGCCTTTTTCGTTTCCGGCCGCTGCTGCGGCATCGATGCGCGGGAGTCGGTCTTGCGGGTCCCCGCGCATGCTGCTACCAGATTCGCCATTGAGGGGGTGGTGAATGCGACGCTCGGCATCGACATGGCAGTTCGTGGTGCGCGCCTTGTGCGTCGTCGCGCTGCTGGCTGTCGGTTTTTCGCATCGCGCGCCGGTCCTGGCCGCAGCCGCCCTGTCGGCCGACGAGATTGCCGCCCTCACCCTGCCTGACGGCACGCTGCCCGAACTCTGCCTGCCCGGTACGACCGAGGACGGCAAGACGCAGATCGGCTTCAGCCACTGTGAGGCCTGCCTGATCTCGGCATCCGTGCTGATGCCGACGCCTGCCGACATCACCGGCGAACGCCTGCCGGCCGCGGTTGCCGTTCTCCTGCCGCCGCGCGTCGAGGCCTTCTATCGCCAGCTTTTCCCGCCCAATGCGGCGCCGCGTGCGCCACCTCATCCGGCCTATGCCTGAGCCCGGACGGCCGAGCCCTAGCTCGCCCGCGTCCGGAATCATTCATCAAGGCCGGTAGGAACGCATCGATCATGCGCAGCCGGTCGAAAAACCGGATTTTGCCATGTACCATTTCACGTTTACGGCTGCCGAGGGGCAGCCGCTGCCGCCGCAAGGGTTTATCCCACGGCCCGCCAAACGCACGGGCCCCAATGCCATGCAGCTGCCGCCGCGCAGCACGATCTTCCTCCAGGGCTATGGCCGAGCGCCGCAATACCGCGTCGTCGAGGGCTGTGTCGCCCTTTCGCAGAGCCTACCGGACGGGCGCCGCCAGATCATCGACATGGTCGGTCCCGGCCGGTTGCTCGGCATCGGCGTCGGCGAACGCAATCCCTGTTCGGCCGAAACGCTGAGCTATGTCACGCTCGAGCCCGTGCCGGAGGTCGAACACGGCGACATCGAACGCGGCCTGGAGGAGATGGTTCTGAGGGCTCAGGCGCATGCCACCCTTCTCGGCCGCAAGACAGCGCCCGAACGTGTCGCCTCCGCCATTCTCGATCTCGCCGTCCAGTTCGTCCGCGTGTCGCGCAGCAAGCGCGGAACGATCTGCTTCAATCTCTATCCGACCCGCGGCGAGCTGGCGGACTGGCTCGGCCTGACGGTGGAGACCGTCAGCCGCTGCTTCACCAGACTCAAGCGTGCCGGCCTCATCGACTTTCGCCATCCCGAAATCGTGACGCTCCTGCAACCGGCAGCGCTTGCCGAGATCGCCGCCGGCAACCGCCCGCTCGACGCCACCCACCGCATGTGAGGACGCCATGACGATCATTTCCGACACCCGAGCGACGCCCGTCTCCGCAGGACCTTCCCGCCGCTTCTACACCACCGCCTGGCGCTGGCATTTCTATGCCGGCCTCTATGTCGCCCCGTTCCTCATCATGCTGGCCGTGACCGGCTTGATCATGCTGTGGTCCGCCGTTCTGGTCGGCCGTGACGGGGAGAAGGCCTTCACCGTTACGCCGGCGGCGAGCCAGATTCTCGTCTCGCAGCAGGCGGAGGCGGCCCTTGCGGCCGTGCCGGGCAGCAGCCTCGTCCAATATATCGCGCCGCGCACGCCCGAGGGTGCGGCCGTGTTTCGGGTTACGGCCGGCGAGGCGGCGACCATGGTCGCCGTCGATCCCTATACCGGGGCGGTCCTCGGCACCTGGGAACGGCGCAACGGTCTCTATGACCTCGCCGACACGATCCACGGCACGCTGCTGATCGGCGATCTGGGCGATCGCCTGATCGAGATCGCCGCCGGATTCGGCGTCGTACTGATCGTTACCGGCCTCTATCTGTGGTGGCCACGCGAGGGTCGTGGTCTGGCGCGCGTGCTGGTGCCGCAGCTGTCGGCCCGGGGCCGCGCCTTGTGGAAGTCGCTGCATGCCACGATCGGCTTCTATGTCTCGTTGATCCTGCTCGTCTTCCTCCTGTCGGGTCTGACCTGGGCCGGCATCTGGGGCGAAAAGTTCACCCAGGCCTGGAGCACCTTCCCGGCGGAGAAATGGGACAATGTGCCCCTTTCCGACGCCACCCACGCCGCGATGAACCACGGCGGCATCAAGGAAGTGCCGTGGACGCTCGAACAGACGCCGATGCCCGCCTCCGGCTCGCAGGCCGGCACGGCCGGTCTGCCCGAAGGTCAGGCCGTCGATATCGACCGGGTCGTCGCCTTTGCCCGCTCGATCGGTTTCAGCGACCGCTTCCAGCTCAATGTGCCAGGAGGCGAATCCAGCGATGAAACGGGCGTCTGGACCATTGCTCGCGACACGATGAGCAATGACAGCGGCAACCCGATGTCCGACCGCACCGTGCATATCGACCGCTATACCGGCAAGGTTCTCGCCGATGTCGGCTTTGCTGACTATGGCCCGGCCGGCAAGGCCATGGCCGTCGGCATCGCCTTCCACGAGGGTGACATGGGCGTCTGGAACGTGGCGCTGGTCACGCTGTTCTGCCTGTCGGTCATCTTTCTGTCGGTCAGCGGCATCGTGATGTGGTGGATGCGCCGGCCGAAGGGTGCGGCACGCCTTCTGCCGCCCGTCGCCGAGCCGGGTCCGCTGTGGAAGACCGGCGCGATCGTCATGCTGGCGGTGGCACTTCTCTTCCCGCTGAGCGGCGCGGTGCTGATCGCCGTGCTCGCGCTCGACCTCCTCGTCATCCGCCATGTCAGGCCGCTCAAGCGCTTTGTCGGCTGAGGCCCAACACTCCCTTCACCGCGGCGGCCGCGGGCAAGCGGCCGCCGATCCCCTCGCAAAGGAATGCAACATGAAGAAACTACTTGTCTCCACCGCCGTCGCGCTGGTCGCGTTTGCCGGCCAGGCCCTGGCCGACATCAAGGTCGTCGATGTCAAGGGACGCGAGGTGACGCTCGTAAAGCCGGCCGAACGCGTCATGCTCGGCTTCTACTACGAGGACTTCCTCGCGGTCGCCGGACCTGGCGCGCTGGACAAGGTGGTGGCACTGTCGCTGTCGACCTGGAAGGACTGGCGACCAAACCAGTTCGCCGCCTATGAAAAGGCCCTGCCAAAACTCTCGTCCATTCCCGATGTCGGCAATACCGAGGATGGCACTTTCTCCGTGGAAAAAGTGATCGCCGCCAAGCCGGATCTCGTCATCCTCGCCGCCTGGTCCTATGACGCGCTCGGCGAAGGGGTGAAGCAGATCGAGGCCGCCGGCATTCCGGTCGTCACCCTCGACTACAACGCCCAGACGGTGGAGAAGCATGTGCTCTCGACCGAGGTGCTCGGCAAGGTGATGGGCGCCGAGGACCGCGCCAGGAAGCTCGCCGACAACTACAAGGCCGCCATGGCCGACATCGATGCGCGCATCAAGGCGGCCGGGCCGACGACCAAGAAGGTGTATGTCGAGCTCGCCCAGAAGGGCGCAGCCGAGGTCGGCAATTCCTACGGCAACGGCATGTGGGGCACGCTGATCGACAGCCTCGGCGGCACCAATATCGCCAAGGGGCAGGTGGAGAATTGGGGTCCGCTCAGCCCGGAATATGTGCTGGCGCAGAAGCCCGACCTGATCTTCCTCGCCGGCTCCGAATGGGTGAACAAGCCGCTGTCCGTGCAGGTCGGCTTCGGCGCCGATCCGAAGCTGACGCGCGAGCGCATGGCCGGCTATCTCGGCCGTCCGGGCTGGTCGGAGCTGCCGGCCGTGCAGCATGGCGGCGTACATGCGATCTACCATGGCGGTGCCCGCACCCTGTCGGACTATGTCTACGCCCAGTACATCGCCAAGCAGCTTTATCCGGAGGCGTTCAAGGATATCGACCCGGCCGAAAACATCCGCAGCTATTACGACACCTGGCTGCCGATCAAGGCCGACGGCGTGTTCGTGCTGCCTTATCAAGCGGCGGGCCAATGACCGCGATTACCAGCGAGATGGAGGGCCTGCGCGACGGTTATCGTCGCGCAGGCTCGCGTCGGGTGGCGGCACTGCTGACCGCCGCCGCCTGCCTCCTCACCCTGATGCTGCTCGATCTCACGACCGGTCCCTCCGGCATGCCGCTCGCGGACGTCTGGCAAGGATTGTGGGCCGGGCCGAATGGCGATGACCGCATGACGGCGACGATCCTCTGGCAGCTGCGCATGCCGCAGACCGTGATGGGCATGCTGGTCGGCGCGGCGCTGCCTGCCTCGGGCTGGCGGGCCTGCAGATGCAGACCATCCTCGCCAATCCCCTGGCGAGCCCGTTCACACTCGGCTTTTCCGCGGCGGCCGGCTTCGGCGCGGCGCTCGCCATCATGTTCGGTGAACTGATCCCGCTACCGTCCTTCGTCGTCGTGCCGGCCATGGCCTTTGCCATGACGCTCGTCGCCTGCGCACTCGTCTATTTCATCGCCCGCCTGCGCGGGGCGAGCCCGGAAATCCTCGTTCTCGGCGGCATTGCCGTGCTGTTCTTCTTCCAGTCGCTGCAGTCGCTGCTGCAGTTCCTCGCCTCGCCGGAAGTGTTGCAGCAGATCGTCTTCTGGTTGTTCGGCAGCCTCTTGAAGGCGAGCTGGACCAGCGTTTCGGTAACCGCGCTCATTCTCGCCGGCTGCCTGCCCTTCGTCCTGCGCAGTTGCTGGGCGCTGACGACGCTAAGGCTAGGCGACGCCAATGCCCGCAGTCTCGGCCTTTCGGTCGAGCGGGTGCGCCGCGAGACCTTCCTGATCGTCGCGGTGCTGACGGCCGCCGCCGTCTGCTTCGTCGGGACCATCGGCTTCGTCGGCCTGATCGCGCCGCATGTCGCCCGCACGCTGGTTGGCGAGGATCATCGCTACGCCCTGCCGCTCTCGGCCCTCACCGGGGGCATCATCCTGGTCGGCGCCTCGGTGTTCGGCAAGTTCATCTCGCCGGCCGCGGTCATTCCGGTCGGCATCATCACCGCTGTCGCCGGCGTGCCCATGCTGTTTGCCGTGATCGCCCGGCGTGGCGGAAAGGGGATCGCATGACCGACCAACTCACTCTTGCCGATGTCGGCGTGCGACGAGGCGGCGCCCGGATCCTGAAGGACATCAGCGTTTCGCTCGTCCCCGGCCAGATCGTCGGCCTGGTCGGCCCGAATGGCGCGGGCAAGTCGACGCTGCTCAACGCCATTGCCGGTCTTGCGCCCCATGATGGCGCGATCACCTGGGGCGGACGGCGGGTCGATATCCGCGAGATCGGTTTCATGCCGCAGCAGTGCCAGGTCCGCGCCGAACTTTCGGTGCTCGAAGTCGTGCTTCTGGGGCGTCATGAACGTCTCGGCTGGCGGGTCGCAGACCCGGTGGTGCGGGCGGCAGCCGAGATGCTGGAGCGGTTCGGCATCGCCGAGCTGGCCGGACGGGCGATCCAGACGCTGTCCGGCGGACAGCAACAGCTCGTGCTGCTGGCGCAGCGGCTGTTGCGGGAGCCCCGGCTGCTGCTGCTCGACGAGGCGACGAGCGCGCTCGATATCCGCCATCAGATGCGGGTCTTCGACCTGCTGGGCGACTACGTCGCCCGCACCGGCGCGCTGGTGCTGGTTGCCATCCACGATCTCAACCTCGCCGCCCGGCACAGCGACAGCATCCTGCTGCTCAATGGCGGAAGGCTTGAGGGAACGGGGCCCTTCGAACAGATCGTGACGCCGCAGACGCTGAGCGCCGTCTACGGCATCGATGCGGAAGTTCTGTCTTGCCGCAACGGCCGGCCGGTCGTCGTGCCGCACGCGGCCGCCGCTCGCTGAGCCCGGGGCGACGGCCGGCCGGCCACCGGCCGTTTCGGCCGCGGACGCGGGCTCGCAACGACGCATCGCACGAGACGGGGCCGCATCTCCAGAAGCTGGATGGAAAGGAATTGCGTCACCGTCGCCGCCGCGGTGCATTCCTTCCCGCAGCGCCCGTCGAATCGGACGCGCGATCTCTTGCCAGCGCCGAACAAATCGTGACACTCTCGGCGGCCACATTTTCAGGAGATATTCGATGCCGTCCAGACGCGCTCTTCTCGCCGGGCTCGCAGCACTTGCCGTGATGCCCTTGTCCGCCTCGTCCGCCTTCGCCGCCGACCTGCCGGATCTCGGTGGAAAGACGGTCGTCGTCGTCACCGAGAACGCCTATCCGCCGCTGCAATTCGTCGATCCGAAGAGCGGCCAGGCGATCGGCTGGGAATACGACGCGATGAACGAGATTGCCAAGCGGCTGAACTTCAAGGTCGAATACCAGAACACCTCGTGGGACGCGATGATCCAGGCGGTGTCGGATGGCCAGTACAATATCGGCATGACCGGGATCACCATCAAGGATGACCGCAAGGAGAAGGTCGACTTCTCCGACCCCTATATGCGTTCGCAGCAGCTGATGCTGGTGCGCGGCGACGAGACCCGCTTCACCGACGCCAAGAGCTTTGCGGCGCTGGAAAGCGGCCTGATCGCCGCCCAGCCCGGCACGAGCCCGTTTTATACCGCCGTCTATGAAATCCTCGACGGCAACGAGGCCAATCCGCGCATCAAGCTGTTCGAAACCTTCGGCGCGACCGTCCAGGCCCTGAAGGCCGGCGATGTCGACCTGGTCCTGACCGACAGCACGGCCGGCAACGGCTATGTCGCAGCCTCGAACGGCACCCTGAAGATCGTCGGCGAGCCGCTCGGCACCGAGGATTTCGGCTTCATTTTCCAGAAGGGATCGGATCTCGTTGCACCCGTGAATGCCGCGATCGCCGCGCTGAAGGCCGACGGCACGCTCGACGCACTTAACAAGAAATGGTTCCTCGACTACAAGATGGGCGAGTGAGCCTTGATGACCGCTGATCCCGGCGCGAGGCGCTGATGGGGTTCCAGACGCTTCCGTCCAGCGACGGCAAGGGCGACCGGCCATGGTGGCTGGTCGCTCTCGTGGTGATCGGACTGGTCATCGCGGCCGTCATTGCGGTCAATGATCTTTATTCCCAGGTCTTCACGATCATTGCGCAGGGGCTGCTGACGACGGTCTTCGTGACGCTGGCCGGCTTCGTGCTGGCCACCGCGCTCGGCCTCGGCATCGCTCTTCTGGGCATGTCTGACCACGTGGCGCTGCGCCAGACGGCCCGGTTTTACGTCGAGGTCATCCGGGGTGTGCCGATCCTGGTGCTGCTGTTCTACATTGCCTTTGTCGGCGCACCGGCGATTGTCGGGCTCTACAACCTGGTGATTTCTCCGCTCACGGCGACGGGACTTGCCGAGCCGATGCTGGTGCGGGACTTTTCGCTGATGTGGCGCGCGATCATTGCGCTGATGATCGGCTATTCCGCCTTCATCGCCGAGATCTTTCGCGCCGGCATCCAGTCGGTCGACAAGGGACAGATCGAGGCGGCGAAATCGCTGGGGCTCAATCGGTACCAGCGGTTCCGGCTGGTGGTGTTGCCGCAGGCCGTCAGGGTGATCTTCCCGCCGCTATCGAACGACTTCGTCGCCATGGTCAAGGACAGTTCGCTGGTTTCGGTGCTGGGGGTGGCCGACATCACCCAGATGGGCAAGGTCTATGCCTCCGGTTCGTTCCGCTTCTTCGAGACCTATTCGATCGTTGCCTATGTCTATCTGATCCTGACGATCGGGCTTTCGCTCATGCTGCGGGCCCTGGAGAAGCGCATGCGCAGGCACGGGAGAGGCGCAGACTGACGCCGGTCATGCGGAGCGGTTACGCGACGCCGAAAACGGCTGTCAAGGAATCAAATTGAAGAGCGCCGGCAAAACTGCTATGAGCCTGCGCCATGGGATCGAAATTCGGATGTCTCGCGCCTGATATCTACGTGCTGCAGGACCACAAGCGCCTGCCGGCCCGCTTCTTCGCGCGCGTCTCCGGGGCGCTTATCAGCCTTCTCGGCTGAGCCTTCGCCACGGCGCCGCGCCGCGGCGTCCTGCCCGCATTCCCTTTTCAAACCTCAGACGGATCTTCAGCCATGAGCGCACCCCGGACCCTCTACGACAAGATTTTCGACGACCACCTGGTCGACCGCCAGGAAGACGGCACCTGTCTTCTCTACATCGACCGTCACCTCGTTCACGAGGTGACGAGCCCGCAGGCGTTCGAAGGCCTGCGCATGGCCAAGCGTCCGGTGCATGCGCCGCAGAAGACGCTCGCCGTCGTCGACCACAACGTGCCGACCACGCCGGACCGCCACACCGGCATCAAGAACGAAGAAAGCCGCATCCAGGTCGAGGCGCTCGCCAAGAACGCCGCCGATTTCGGCGTGGAATATTACTCCGAGAACGACAAGCGCCAGGGCATCGTGCACATCGTCGGTCCGGAACAGGGTTTCACCCTGCCGGGCATGACCATTGTCTGCGGCGACAGCCACACCTCGACGCACGGCGCCTTCGGTGCACTCGCGCACGGTATCGGCACCTCTGAAGTCGAGCACGTTCTCGCCACCCAGACGCTGATCCAGAAGAAGGCCAAGAACATGCTGGTGCGTGTCGACGGCCAGCTGCCCGAGGGTGTCACCGCCAAGGACATCATTCTCGCCATCATCGGCGAGATCGGCACGGCCGGCGGTACCGGCCACGTCATCGAGTTTGCCGGCGAGGCGATCCGGTCGCTGTCGATGGAAGGCCGTATGACGGTCTGCAATATGACGATCGAAGGCGGCGCCCGCGCCGGCCTGATCGCGCCCGACGAAAAGACCTTCGAATATATCAAGGACAAGCCGCGCGCGCCGAAGGGCGAGGCCTGGGATCAGGCAGTCGCCTACTGGAAGACGCTGCACACCGACGAAGGCGCGCATTTCGACAAGGTGATCGTGCTCGACGCCGCCAACCTGCCGCCGATCGTGTCCTGGGGCTCTTCGCCGGAAGACGTCGTATCGATTGAGGGCGTCGTGCCGAACCCGGACGACATCGCCGACGAGACCAAGCGCGTCTCCAAATGGCGTGCGCTCGACTATATGGGCCTCAAGCCCGGCACCAAGATGACCGACATCGCCATCGATCGCGTGTTCATCGGCTCGTGCACCAATGGTCGCATCGAAGACCTGCGCGCTGCCGCCAAGGTGCTCGAAGGCCGCCATGTCGCCCCGACCGTGTCTGCCATGGTCGTGCCGGGCTCGGGTCTCGTCAAGGAACAGGCGGAAGCCGAGGGCCTCGACAAGATCTTCAAGGAGGCCGGCTTCGAATGGCGCGAGCCGGGCTGCTCGATGTGCCTGGCCATGAACGACGACCGGCTGAAGCCGGGCGAGCGCTGCGCCTCGACCTCGAACCGCAACTTCGAAGGCCGTCAGGGCTACAAGGGCCGCACCCATCTGGTGTCGCCGGCCATGGCCGCGGCTGCCGCCGTTGCCGGCCACTTCGTCGACATCCGCGAGTGGAAGTAAGCACCCTTCGCGCAAGGCGCTGAAGACAACCAAGCCGCCGGCGCTGCTGCCGGCGGCTTTCTTCGTTGCAGTCTCCCTTCGGGCCGCGGCAGCCGAACCGCGCGCGGGGTCAGAATCATCTCTGCGCGCCGCAGACCTCGAAAAACGGGGAAGAACAAGCCGGATTTTCGTGCAAA